>Ga0070761_10000045_pt1 | contig 86756 bp, 77 predicted proteins | sample HubBroMetageREF1_FD_66724 | JGI IMG/M metagenome (GOLD analysis project Ga0070761, IMG submission 66724) | Reference soil microbial communities from the Hubbard Brook experimental Forest, New Hampshire, USA - Hubbard Brook CCASE Soil... | ecosystem: Environmental > Terrestrial > Soil >... | reverse complement strand
AAGCTGCCGAATTCTTCCTGCACCCGCAGCAGCGCCTGAGCATTGCCCACCACCGATGCGATTTTCAGCCGGTTTCGTACGATGCCGGGATTCTTCAGCAACTGCGCCATCTTCCGGCGGTCGTAGCGTGCCAGCTTCCGCGCGTCGAACCCATCGAACGCGGCGCGGTAGTTCTCTCGTTTGTTGAGAATCGTCTCCCAGCTTAGGCCGGCCTGCGCGCCTTCCAGAATGAGGAACTCAAGGAGTTTGCCGTCCTCATGCACCGGCACACCCCATTCCTCATCGTGATAGCGAATCATTAATTCGCTGCGCGCCCAGGGGCAGCGAATGAGAGATTGTTTGTCGTTCGGCTTTCTGGCCATAAGGTCGTACGACGTTGCGCGCGGACCGACGGCGTGCCTACTCCAGCGACTTCGGATCCGACGTGTTCTTTGGCGACTTCGTATCCAGCAGCGACACCAACTCTTTGGCGCAGTCGGGAACCGCAACTTTGTGGTCCACGATGATTTCCTTCGCGGTTAACTTTTGCCCGTAGAGCTTTTCGTTGGCGCTGCCATCGGAGCGCAGGGTTGAACCTTCCAGCGAGATTCCGGCGAACAGTCCTTTGTTGCGGGAGTAGGAGAGAATCTCGGCGTTCATCACGATGTCGGTCGCGCCCTCCGCGGTACGGCCCTTGGGACCGGCGGCAGCCGACGCATCCGCTCCCAGTTTCACCTTGCTCGATAAGAGCGAGCGCGCTCCCTTGGGATTCATCACCAGCAGAACAAAATCCGTGGCCTGGCCGCCCAACTGGAAACCAATACTCACCCCTTCCAGTGCATAGAGCGCTGGCGGCCCCCAGGGACCGGTATAGTGCTCGCCGCTGCGGCAAACCATGATTCCCCGGCCGTAGCTGGCTCCCACCCCAAAGGCACCTTTTTTCACCGAAGGCAGAACTACCACACACTCTGCCTTGTCGAGCAAGTCTTGAGGAATGTCGTCAGGAATATTCAGGATTTCCTTCATGACGACACCGGCATCTTTCACCCGATCCTCTTCTTTCTCGTCGTCGGCGGCGGCGAATGCCGGGGCGGCACACAGGCATATGGCCAAGAACCAGGCTGAAATCTTGACGATCTTCATCTTAATGCTCTTCATCAGTATTAGTTCCTCCCGAGCGTTTGTAACCCGTATTGCATGAGGGCAACCATCTTAAACCCTTCTCAGAAATTGTGATTTCGGGCTTGTGGAAAATCTCCGGCAACCTTTCGGCCATGACCCTGCGTGTGCTCCTTTTGTAACTTGGCACTCGGCTGCAAGCCCTTCTAAAGTCAGGTTAAGAAATATGGACGGATTGCAACCCGTCATTCGGCACGAAGCGTGCATCTAATGATGTGGGAACCCTCTGGCCATGGGTGAGAGTGAAGAAATTGGATGGTTTGGGAATGAGTTACACGGGGCATACCGGTCGTCTGTTGGCGCTGTTCGCCGGCGTCGCGTTGGCCTGCGCCTCACCGGCGCTCGGCCAGTTGGATGCTACACCCACCACGGCGGCCAGTATCAGCACCTATCCGGTGGCTTCTGACGGCGCGGCTTCCGACGACCCCCAGGGCGGTACGCTGGTCACGATTCGCAAGCGGGTTGACGAAGTCAATGTGCTGTTCATCGCGACCGATAAGCACGGAAAATTTGTACGCGACCTGAATCAAAGCGATTTCGCCATCCTCGACGATCACAAGCCGCCGCAATCCATTCTCAACTTCCGCCGCGAGACCGATCTGCCTTTGCACCTCGGCTTGCTCATTGACGTCAGCGGATCGGTGCACAGCCGGTTTGGTTTCGAGCAGGATGCCGCCACCAGCTTTCTGATGCACTCCATTCGCGCTGGCTTCGACAAAGCCTTCGTGGTCGGCTTCAACACCCAGAGTCAGATGTCGCAGGACTTTACCGACAACGTCGAGTTGCTTTCCGCGGGCGTGCACAAACTTCAGGATGGCGGAGGCACGGCGCTCTACGACGCCATCTACAAGGCCTGCAAGGAAAAATTCTTAAAGGATCGTCCCGATCGTCCCGCGCGCAAGGCGATTGTGATCGTGAGCGACGGCGAAGATAACCAGAGTGAAGTCACGCGCGCCCAGGCCATTGAAATGGCGCAGCGCGCCGAAGTCATCATCTACGCTATCTCCACGGACGATAGCGGGCTCATTCTGCGCGGCGACAAAGTTCTTGAACAACTCGCGGAGGCCACGGGCGGCCGCGCCTTCTTTCCTTTCAAGATGAAGGACATCACGCATTCGTTTGCCGCCATTGAAGACGAACTCCGCAGCCAATACATTGTCAGCTACAAGCCTGCCGACTTCGACGCGGACGGCCGCTACCGCTCTATTGAAATCTCCGCTTTGAAGAAAGACCTGCAAGTGCGGGCGCGCAAGGGATACTTCGCGCCGCAGCAGTAGCAGCCTGGCTCAGAGAGTCTTCACCACAGAGTCACAGAGTCACAGAGAAAATCTCTAAGAGTCTTTATTTGCTGGCTTACGCGTTGGCCGGTTAAGCGGGAGATCCTTCGCTGCGCCTGAAAAACGGCTCCGCTCAGGATGACAATCGTCGTCCTAACGGGCGAACTGCACTGCGTGAAAAAGCTTTTTCTTTATTTCGGCTCTGGCTTGGGTTCTGGCTTGGGTTCGGGTTTCGCTTCCAGTCTCTTGCGGATTCGCCGCAGTTCCATAAAGCTCAATGCCGTCATGGTGCAAAGCACGGAGGCAAACATGATCATCACATTGGTATCCATCGAAGTGGCTCCTCTTCGAGACCAATGTATCAGGGACTGGCGGCCAGGCGCACCAGCTAATCCGTCGCCGGTGGCTTGAGGTATCGGCGTGGTCACGGGTGGACCAGCTGCATTTATGCCTGGAACTGCTCCTCGTTACGTTCCGAACAAGCCGCGGAACATCCTTCTCACTCTGGAACTACCCCGCGCTGGCCGAGTATCTTCCCGTTCGCGGCCGACATCCTCTGCATCGCCGGTATCGGCAGAGGCGCGAATATCAAGTCCCTTCCGGCCTCGCCCTTTCGTCGCCTCCAGCAGTAAATGCCAGCTTCCTGATATCTGCCATGCTTTTGACGCTCGCCGTCGGGGGTAAAATGCAGGGTCGTGTTTTTTTCTCCAATGACAGCGTAGGGAATGATGTACCAATCGTCGGTTGGAATGACGTATAGGGCAAAGAAATCTACCGTGCCGGGTGGGTAGCCGCGGTACTTGGGGCCCCAGATGCTGAGGCTGTATCCGCCTTTGGGGTGCCTGCACATGGTGCACTTCACTTGCACACGCAGAATAGGACCAGCGTCTTCTACTCCGACGTCGTAGCTGGCAAAACCTCCGTAGGGACTCGACACTTTCAGTCCCTGACTCATGGCCAGCGCCATAAAGTAGAGCTCGGCCCAGGCTCCGCGCTCCTTGGTTCCTTTAATGCGGCAACCCAGATTCTTCCGGTTCTTCATTTTTCGCCTCACCGCTGGTTCACGCCACAAAACGAATCGCGGCTTGATGGCTGCGACAGTTCACCACTTAAAACTTATGGATTGCCGCTCGCCTTTTGCTTCCGCCGGCCTTTCCCAAGAGTCTCAAACATGCTTCGTGCCGCTAAAGGGCGGATGTCACATCCCCTTCCAAAGGCAATTTCGAGGGCCCGGTTATTCGGCATCAAAGTGGCTGGAACGGAATATTGGGCACCGTGGTCGACCTTTTCGAGGGGCTTTGAGTGCACTCGGCTGGGTTACGCCGGTAGTGGTGCAGTTTGGCTTACGCGTTGGGCCGGTTAAGCGGGAGATCCTTCGCCCCGCTGGAGAAAACGCGGGCTTCGGGATGACGCCGTCGGAATAAGGGGCAAAATGACCCACTACCGTTACAACAGCTCCGTTCAAATTGGTCAGCAAACCGTTTACAATCTCGCGCATGATCTGGGGTATCTGCTGACAGGGGACATTGCTATGAACAAGACTTTTCTTACGACTGCGGTCATCGCTCTGGCGGTTTCCGCGTGCTTCGCGCAACAGGCGACAACGGAGAGCCCACTGACTGGGACGTGGAAGGTTGTCACTCTCCAAGCGACCTCGGACGGTAAGGTGAGCCATCCTCTCGGAGACCAAGTAGCAGGGTTTGTTAGCATAACGGCCGACCGAATTTGGCTGCTATTCGTTGACTCGACCCGGAAAGCGCCAGTGGCGGCGGCGCTGACGGATGCTGAGGCTATCGCAATGATGAAGTCACACGTGTCGTGGACAGGCAAATATTTGACTGGCGGTGAGACGCCGGAAGGCATCAAGTTGACCGCTCACGTTGACGCCGCATCGAGTCAGGCGATCACCGGCAACGATCGCGTTTACTTTATGCGAGTTGAAGGAAACAAATTGACGATGAAGTCCCCCGGAGTGATCGTTCCGATGACCGGGACCAAGAGTATCGTCGAGATTGAGCTTGTAAAGTCCGACTAAGGACCGGAACCAGCTTTCGCGCCCCGAGGTTGATGAGTGCGATCGCCGGGGGTACAACAGCTACGCGCAATTCACTCTTGATGGAGCCGAACAACCGGAGCCTAGACCTGCTGACGGAGGTTGGGACGCAGGGTGAGGGTGCCGTCGTCGTTCAGCTTCTGGTGACACGCCCAGCGCACGGGATAGCGCATTCCCTTTACCTCGATCTCGGCTTTCAGCTTCAATCCTTTCCAATCGGTGAGGTTTGGTAGGACGAACTGTGCCTGGCGAATCTTGCCCGGTAACGGGTAACCGGCGTCGAGACAACCGCTTTTGAGCGCCTTTCCGTCCTGGCTCTCTACCGTCACCCGCAATACGCCCGGCACGCCGGCGATTCCGTCATTGGCGAAGCCGACGATTAGCCCCGTGGAACTGTCGTCTTTATAGCTCCAGATGAAAGACGGTCTCACCCGATAGCCGATGCGGCGATTGATCCGGTCGAACGCTGCCGGATAAGCCTGGTAGTAGCTCATCAGATTCTTTGCGCTGATCTGGTGAAAGTTCCACAGCGACCAGTAATTCGCGCCGATATCAATCACATGGTCGATCATGTTTTCTGCCGGGGATATCCCTTCAACTGCGAGGCTTGAATCGGGAGGTTTGCCGGGAAGGCCCTGCTCGAGCAACGCCGCGGTCCAGGGTGGGCGATTGCTGAGAGCTTCAATCTGCTCGTTCTCAATAAAAATGGTGTCGCTACGAATCCAGTTGTTGCTGCGGACCGTGCGGTCGAGCAGTTCTGAATTACCGACATGGCTATAGTCCGGCTGCGTGTTGGTGAGCAGAGGAGTTTTCTTAAACTGCTCGAGCTGCACTTCTAGCATATTGATCCATGTCCGTTCCGCGGTCTGGTAATCCGGGAAAGGATTGTTGCCAAATGGCCAGGTGTGACCTTCACCCCAAAAGCCGTACATGAAAGTGTCGATGTACTCGATGAGGGGATTGCCGTCGAACTCCGCGGCTAACAGGCCAACCAGTTCTTTGAAAGCCTGCTGAAAAAAAGGATGGTCATAGCGGGGCTGGTAACGGGAGTACGGATTCTCCAGGAATCTCTTTCCCTCGGCGGCGCTTTCCTGATCGCTGATCACCAGATCAACGTTCGGAACTTTTTCCAGGACAAAATCCGGGAGGGCCGCTTCGTGGGTATAGTCGGGAGCGCACATCTGAACTCGCAATCCGACCCGCTTGTTGTTCTTCCTCGCCGAGTCAAAGACGAGCTTCACGTAATCGGGCAACTCCAGGCGTCCAGGCCGCGGCTGCACTTCCCTCCAGGTGGGGCGGATGTAAAGCTGCTGGCTCAGGGGAAATCGAACCAGATCTTCGATTGCCTGGGGAATGTTGTCTGACTTGATTTCCTCGGTGCCGCTGTCTGCGGTGATGTAGGTGACCAGTCCCTTGCCGTAGTTCGGCACGACGTCTTGCGAAGGAGTAGTGGTCATCACCACGTCGTCGGTGGGAATGACGGCATCCGGCGGGTATTGCGGGAAGGGACCCTGATTGAGGCGATCGGTGACCTGGGGGCCAGAGCCGAAGTCGTAGTTTCCCCAGTTGTGGGCGGGAACCTTCGCCTGCGCCTTACCTATCCCAAGTTCGGTAGCAACGGCAACAGCTATGGAAGTTTTCAGAAAATCTCTACGCTGCATCGGAATTGTCTCCTGCTTAAGTTCGATTAGATTTCGGCTGATTTCGTAAACAGCCGCAGTTTCCCCAACTTTGAGTTCATCTCATTCACCTTTAAGGCTCGTGCCGGATTTTACATCTTGAATGGCGGCAAAGAGTTACGCGGTTCGTTGTTGAAACATCCCCATTACACTCACTACCAAATCGTGGTGTGGAGGATTGTGGTTAGTTGGCTATAAGCCCGAAACCGGGTGGATGAGTTCTCACGGCGCGCTAATGTAGCGTCCCGTTCTTGGGAGATCGGCCGCAACTGCCGATAGATTGAGAGTTGGCAAACTGATTTCCCATGTCGATTAAACTGCTCCCGGCGTCAGTGAATCCGGTCGAACCGTTGCAGGCGCCCGAGGTGTCAGCCAGCCTGGTGCCTCTGACTCAGAGAGCGATCACTACCCAGGCCGGCCAAAATAGTCTTGTTCGCTCCGCCGACACTTTCGCTTGGTCGACTTCGGCGCGTCTGGAGCAGGCGAATTGGATTGATGGAACACCCGTGGAGGACTCCCAAAGCGATGAGACGGCCTCGGCCGGCGAGTACGTTTCTGGGTGGGCCGGGAGCCGTCCTATCGAAAGCACGGCGATCGCTCATTACCTTTTCTATGCGGCCGCTCCCGCTGGCTGGAGCGGGCGGCTCATTGACGTATATGCGTAGGAGCGATGAGATTTCTACCCTGCGATTCGCTGGTCAGTTGGTGTTGAATCCTCATTACACTCACCATCCCATACAGACCACTGAAGAAACCTAGATCGTCCTTACAGACTCCGTTTGCTCGTCCGCCTTCCCTGTGCTAACGTCCCATTGATTCCGAAAACCTGCACTCCCCAAGGAGCCACTCATGTTCGGCATCGCGTTTCTCATCATCCTCGTCGTCATTGCCGTTGTGCTGGTCGGCATGTACAACAGCCTGGTGCAGCTGCGGGTGCGCTGCGACTCGGCGTGGTCTGACATTGATGTGCAGCTGAAGCGGCGGCATGACCTGATCCCGAACCTGGTTGAGACCGTCAAGGGCTACGCCACGCACGAAAAAGGGACGTTTGAAGACATTGCCAAGTTTCGCTCCCAGGCGATGCAAGCGACCACGCCTGAGGGTAAGGCTGTGGCCGAGAATCAGCTGACCGGGGCGCTGAAGAGTTTGTTTGCCGTGGCTGAGAATTATCCGGAGCTGAAGGCTTCGGAACAATTCACCCAGTTGCAGGCATCGCTGAGCGAGACCGAGGACGCGATTCAGAACTCGCGGCGCTACTACAACGCGGTGGTGCGCGACCTGAATACCAAGATTCAGGTTTTCCCGACGAACATTCTCGCGGGGATGTTCGGCTTTACCCCGCGCCAGTTCTTTGAGACCAGCGAGGCTGACCGCGAGCCGGTCGCCGTGAAGTTCTGATCTCATGACGACGCGTGGGTTGATGAAGAGACGGCGAGCCGCAGCGCTGCTGCTGCTCGCAACCGTCCTCGCCCTCGCCGCTCCGGCGGCTGCAAAATCCTGGCGGATTTCGAACTTTCAGGACACCATCACTCTCAACCCTGACGGCAGCGCTCTGGTGAATGAGACGATCACTCTGAACTTCGTCGGCGAATGGCATGGCATTCACCGGACGATTCCCATCGAGTACCCCGGAGCCGACGGGACTGACTACAAACTCTTTGTCGACGTCACCAGCATCACCGATGAGAATGGGGCGAAGCTGAAATACGACTCTTCGACCTCGGGCGCTTATCGCGATCTTAAAATCTACATTCCCAACGCCGTCGATGCCATGCGCACCGTCGAGATCGCCTACCGGGTGCGCAACGGGACGCGGTTTTTCGACGGCTACGACGAGTTCTACTGGAACGTTACGGGCAACGATTGGCCTGTGCCCATCGATCACGCCTCGGCCAGCGTGCACTTGCCGGCTGCGGCCGGCGGATCGCTGCGCGCGCAGGCCGTCACCGGCGTATATGGGTCGACCGAGCGCGACGCGACTGCGAAAGTGGAAGGCGCAAACGCTGAGTTTGAAACGAACAATCCTCTGCCCATGCGCGGCGGGCTGACCATTGATGTCTATATTCCCAAAGGCATTCTCAAAGAGCCGGGCTGGCTTACCAAGATGTTCTGGTTCATCGGTGGCAACGCCGCGGTTTTTCTGCCGCTGGTCACGCTCGCGGTGATGCTGCCGCTGTGGTGGTATAAAGGCCGCGATCCTGACCCGGGCATGTCGGTCGCGCCTATGTATGAGCCGCCGGCTGGAATCTCTCCCGCGGAAGCCGGGACGTTGCTCGACGACCGGATTCATCCGCGCGACATCACATCGACCATTGTCGATCTTGCCGTGCGCGGTTTCCTGAAGATCGAGGAGGTGGACGATAAAGGCCTGGTCTTTCACCACAAGGACTACATCTTCCACCTGCTACAGAAACGCCAGGACTGGCGCGGGCTGGCTCCGCATGAGCGGGTGATGCTGGAAAACATCTTCGTGGGAGACGAACCTGACATGCGCCTCTCCAGCCTGAAGAACCGCTTCTATACCGCCATTCCCGTGGTCCGAACCGATATCATGTCGGCGCTCAAGCAGAAGGGGATTTATGCGCTCGATCCGGAGTCGGCCAACGGGTACAGCGCTGGAGCGGCCTTCGGTATCCTGCTGCTATTCGGCATCGTGCAGTACATGCGATGGGCTGATTTCTTGAGTTCCGTCCCGGTATTCGTGGTGTGCCTGCTCATCGCCGGCGTGATCTGGTGGCTTTTTGCCCGGGTGATGACGGCGAAGACTTTGAAGGGATCCCGCATTCACACGGGGGTGCTGGGGTTTCAGGAGTTCATGAACCGCGTGGACGGCGAGCGCCTGAAAACGATGCCGCCCGACACCTTCGAGAAATTCCTTCCTTACGCGATGGCCCTTGGCGTGGAGCATCACTGGGCGCAGGCCTTTGCTGGGATCGTGAAAGATCCGCCGTCGTGGTATGTGGGGCCGGGCTATGGCTACGCGTTCAATCCAATTTTCTTCTCGTCGTCGATGCATGGCATGGCGACGGATATGCATCAGGTGTTCGTCTCCGCACCGCGGGCGAGTTCCACGGGATCGGGATTTGGCGGCGGTGGTGGATTCGGCGGAGGTGGAGGATTTTCCGGCGGAGGGTTTGGTGGCGGGGGCGGCGGAGCATTCTAGCGGATTGTGTTTGTAGAGAATGGTGCGCCCGGAGAGACTCGAACTCCCAACCCTCTGCTCCGAAGGCAGATGCTCTATCCGATTGAGCTACGGGCGCCCAGAGTGCATTTTACGGCAAAATCGGATGGAGGCGAGCCCAAAGACGATTTAGAAAAACAAAAGGGGCCGGTCGCTGAGGATCCGGCCCCTTCACCTCAAGAGAGGTGAATTTTAGTTTTCGCCTCCGGTTGCGTTGCTGCCCCAGAGTGCGTCGCTTCCCCACAGAGCATCGCTACCCCATAGGGCGTCACTACCCCAGAGCGCATCGCTGCCCCACAGGGCATCGCTGCCCCAGAGCGCGTCGGAGCCCCAGAGGGCGTCGTTCGCCGCAAGCGCAGTGCTCGATGCTGAAACGCTGGAGGTTGCCGAGGTGCCGGTGACGAATTGCGAAGATCCCCACACGGCCGCGTTCGACCAGGTTGAGGACGTATTCCAGACCGCGGAGGGATCGTCGGTCATGTACACCAGATTCGTGTTCCCATTGAACGTGGCGATGGGAGACATTGCGCTGCCTTTCGCCACTACGTTGCTCTGGAGGGCGGCCTCGACATCGACGTAGCCGGCGCCGATGGTGAAGACGTCATACTGATCTGTGTAGGTGATTCCCGTGGTTGCGTCGGTGGTGCTGCTGCTGGCCGGGAAAGTCTTGTAGGCGGTGAGCATCAGGCGAGCCTTGACCTGGTCGGGAGTGAGGCTCGGACTCTTCTGCAGGACGTCCGCGACGACTCCGCTGACTATGCCCGTAGCCATGCTGGTTCCACTCAGCTGGAAGTACGTGGAAGAGATGGCGCTGCTGCCTCCGTTGACGTAGTAGCTGTACGGTACCTGGTTGCCGGGATACTGGGTGTAGAGGGTGGAATTCGGCGCCTCGAGCGAAACCAGCAGGTTGCCGGGGGCGACGATATCGGGCTTCACGACGGCATCGACGACGGTGGGCCCTTTCGAGCTGTAGCTGGCAATAAGATCGTCGACTCGCGTGGGCGTGCCCATGGGCTTCATGTCGCCCACAGTGATGACATGAGGATCGTTGCCGGGTGAAGTGATGGTGGCGTAACCATCGGTGGGCTGGTAGCGGCCGTTATTGCCCGCAGCCACAACCACTACGATTCCATTTTTCCAGGCCTGTTCGACCGCCTGGCACAGCGGGTCGAGTTTGTAGCTTTCATAGATCGCGCGACCGAGTGAAAGGTTGATGACGCGAATGTTGTACTGCGATTTCAGCGAGATCGCCTGGTTGATGGCAGCGATGACCAAGCTATCGGTACCGGCGCCGTTCTGATCCAGGACTCGCAGGTTGACGATGCTTGCGCCCGGCGCAATCCCTTTGAATGTTTTCGTGTATTGCGGGCCGGTGGAACTGACACCGTCGCCGGCAATCAGTCCTGCGACGTGAGTGCCGTGCCCGAACTGGTCATTGGTGCTGGAGTTTCCCGGCACGAAGGATTTTTGATACACAACGCGCGAGAGCGGAAGAATGCCCAGGTTCAGATCCGGGTGAGGGCTCACGCCGCTATCGATCAGGGCCACGCCGATGCCAGCGCCGGTGTAGTTCGACTGCCAGGCGAAGGGTGCGTTCACGGCAACGGCAGCGTTGCTTAACGATGGCGTCAATGGCCGGTCCGAACTGATGTATACGACATTCGACTGGTTCGAGAGGTTTTGGATGCCGTTGCCGTCGAGCTGAGCAACTATGCCATTGATCAGCGGCAAATCTCCCACGATCGTGCCGCCGAGTTTCAAAACGTCGTTTACCAGGCAATCGACAAGACCGAGCAACCCGGTGCAACTCACCTGCGTTCCGGGGGCATATTGGACGATGACTTGTACCGGCTGGGCTGACGTATAGCCCTGTAGCTCGGGAGAAAGTTTTGGATTCTGGGCGTAGGCCAGAGTTCCCGTGGCAATCAACAATATGAATAGAAGTCTTTTCATGTCCCCTCAAAGGCGGACCCACTCCGCCACGATTGGAAGTGCAGCCGGAGTGCCAAAGCGGGACGGCATTAATCCTTACAAATCAATTAGTTAGCGAGCCTACGCAGCCCGTCCCCAGGGACAGCTTGTCCCATGGCGCCGGAGGGAGGCCAACTTGTCCCATAAGGCCGGGAAATGTGTTGCTCTGGCCGTAGTTGCACCGTCGATTTGTGCTGCCGCGGAGGTCAAGAGACGCCCTGCAAGTCGTTGAGGGGATTGGAGGGCACGATGGTAACCGGCGGGGCCAGTTTTGGGCGGACATTGGCCTCCGCTTCGGCAAGAATCTAGGGAGGACTCCCAATGTCATGGGCGCGACAAATTGGCGCACGTGTATACATCGCCGGAATGGCGATGGCGGCCTTTGGCTGCTTCGCGTTAGCGTCTCTTCACTGGCGATCCACTGACCCGGTCAAGTTCGTCTGCTACCTGGTGGCGGCGGTTCTGGCCTCGTCGCTGAAAGTGGGACTGCCCGACATCGAAGGCACGATGTCGATGAACTTCCTGTTCACGCTGCTGGGGATTCTGGAACTTAGTTTGCCCGAGACGCTGCTGATTGGGCTGGCGAGAACGCTGGCGCAGTTTTATTGGAAGCCAGCGCGGCGGCTGAAGCTGATCCAGCTGGTGTTCAATTTGTCGCAGGTCACGGTTTGCAGCGCGGCGGCGTATGGCGCCTACAAACTGGTTGCCCTGCATGTGCTTCATGGCGCCGGACCTCTGGCCCTGCTGGTGGCGGCGATCACACACTTCGCCTGCAATACAGCGGCGATGTCGACCATCATTGGGCTGACGGAAGACAAGCCCATCCCGAAAGTCTGGAAGGAGAGCTATTTCTGGTCGTTTCCCTACTATCTTGTAGGAGCGGCCATTGCCGGATTCGTGAGCTTTTTGAACCGGCACATCGGATGGCAGGCTTCTCTGCTGGTCTTGCCGCCGATCTATTTGATGTACCGGTCTTATCGTCTTTACCTGGGCAAACTGGAAGCGGAGAAACAGCATGCGGAGAAAGTTTCCAGTCTGCATCTGCGAACCATCGAAGCTTTGGCGTTGGCCATTGAAGCGAAGGATCAAACTACTGGAGAGCATCTGCAGCGCGTGCGCATTTACGCCATGGAACTCGCGCGGGAGCTGGGTTTGACGGAAGACGAAACCGAAGCGCTGCGGGCGGCGTCGGTTCTGCACGACATCGGCAAGCTGGCCGTGCCGGAACATATTATTTCCAAGCCTGGGAAGCTCACGCCGGAAGAATTCGAGAAGATGAAGATCCATCCTATTGTTGGGGCCGAGATTCTGGAGCAGGTGGACTTTCCTTATCCCGTGGTTCCCATCGTGCGTGCCCATCATGAAAAATGGGACGGCAGCGGCTACCCGAGCGGTTTGAAAGGCGAAGCCATACCGATCGGGGCGCGCATTCTTGCGGCTGTGGACTGCCTCGACGCGCTGGCTTCTGACCGGCAGTACCGGAGAGCGCTGCCACTGAATGAAGCCATGGCCAAGGTAGCTTCTGAGGCCGGTATCAGTTTTGATCCGCGGGTGGTTGGGATTCTGCAGCGGCGCTATGTGGAACTCGAGAAGCTCGCCAAGGAACAGCCGCTTCAGGCTCCGCCGAAATTGTCGACCGACATCAAGGTGGAGCGGGGATTGGCGCCGGCAGCGGGTTTCGCGGAGTCCGAAAAACCTGTTGGCCAGGAGATGGAGCCATCCAAGGATTACCTTGACGTCATGGCGGCGGCGCGGCGAGAAGCGCTAGCGCTCTCCGAGTTCGCCCTGAAGCTGGGCGGTTCACTCAGCCTGGATGACACGCTCTCGCTGCTGGCCGTGCGTGTGAAGCAACTGGTGCGCTGCGATTCGATGGCAGTTTACCTTCTGAGGAATAAGGTTCTCGTTCCGGAGTTCGTGAGCGGCGAGAATTTCCGTCTGTTTTCTTCTTTGAGGATTCCCATGGGCGAAGGCCTATCGGGCTGGGTGGCACAGAACGTAAAGCCAATCCTGAACGGGAATCCGTCGGTGGAACCTGGGTATCTCAACGATCCCAGCCGGTTCAGCACGTTGCGCTCGGCGCTGGCTGTGCCGCTGGAAGGATCCTCGAGCGTGGTTGCGGTGCTGGCGCTTTACCGTGGGCATGCGGACGCGTTTTCGCGGGAGGACTTGGGTGTATTGCTGGCCCTGGGTTCGAAGGCGGGATTGAGCATCGAGGAGGCCTTGCGGAACTCCGGGCGAACGGGTGCATCGGCTGCGCGGGCGGGTGGGTGAGAACGGCGTCTGAGTTGAACCCTTCGATGCATGCTTGAGGAGTCCCCACCCTTCGGCTTCGCTCAGGGCAGGCTTCTCGCAAAGGACGCGAGAAATGGGGCACCCCCTAGATCAAAATCCCCGCCCTGTCTCTCCAAAGAACGGAGAGACAAGGACGGGGCACCCTCGATTTATTCCATTTCGAAACTCAGGTACGTCAGGCCATCCGAGCGTTCTACTTGGATGACTACGGCATTGCCGGTCTTCAGGGTTGAGACGGCGGCGCGGAGGGAATCCATGGACGTGATGGGAGTGGTGTTGAGGGCGTGAATGACGTCGCCGGTTTCGAGGCCGGTGTCGGGCATAATGAGGTCGGCGGCTCGGCCGAGCACGACTACGCCAGACGCAATGCGCAGCGGGCCCACCTGACTGCGGAGCTCGCTGGTGAGATCGATGGCCAGAATGCCCAGGCGCGGGACTAGATTTTTTTCGGGGTCGGCAGAGTCGAAGAGTTGATCCATCTGGTCGCGATGCTCGATGGCTGGAACGTAGAGAGTCTTCTTCTGGTCGCCCCGCAGGATTTCCAATTTCAAGACCTGATCGAGCCGGTGAAGATAAAGAGCTGATGAAAGTTGCGGAAGAGTCTCGATGCGGCGGTCGTCGGCGGTGAGAACGATGTCCTGAACCTGGAGGCCGGCGGCGGCGGCGGGGCCGTCAGGCTTGACGTCGGCAATGATCACTCCCCAATGCTGGGCGAGTTGGAGGCCGTCGGCCAGGGTGGGCGTGATTTCCTGCGTAGCCGCACCGATTTCCACCCGATGAACGTGGCCGTATTTGCGAAGGCTGTGGTAGACGAAATCGACGATGCGGGCGGGAATGGCGAAGCCCAGGCCCTCACTGCCGCCGCCGCTCGAAAGAATGAACGTGTTGATGCCGACGACTGATCCGCTCATATCGACCAGCGGGCCGCCGCTGTTGCCGGGGTTGATGGGCGCGTCGGTCTGGATATAGGTGAGGGGCTTGTCGGGATCGGCCTGACGGGCCACAGCGCTGACTACTCCCATGGTGACGGAGTTTTGCAGGCCTTCGGGGCTGCCGATGGCTAAGACCAGTTGACCGACCCGGGGACGCTGTTGCGCCAGCAGGACGAGCGTGGGGAGATCTTTTTCATCGATCTTGAGCAGGGCAAGGTCGGTTTCTTTGTGGACACCCACGAGTCGCGCTTCGAGGATGCGGCGTTTGCCCGCTGGTACGGGGGCACCGGATTCAGGTAGCGGCAAAGCCACGCGGATGCGCTGCGCGCCTTCGACTACGTGGGCATTGGTCATGATGTAGCCGTTGGGATCGACAATGACTCCAGAGCCGACGGCGTGCTGGCGCACGATGAGAGCGGCCTCCGAGCGGCTTTCCTCGTGAAGCGGGCCGTAGCCGGTGACCAGGATTTGAACCACCGCGGGTGATACTCGGGCTGCGAGGCTTTCCAGGGCGTCGTTGAATTGCGCCAGGGTTTGGCGGGATATGTCGGTAGCGGGAGTTGGGTTGGCGGGCTTCTGCGTCTGAGATTGCTGCGACATCAGGACTGTAGTGAAGAGCAGAATGAGCGCTGCCACCTGGCAAATGAAGGCACGCGGTTGAAGAATTGCGCGCGCGCGGGAGAAGGATGAAGCGAGCATCAGTTGAGTCTCCTGAAAAAAAGAACTCCTAATGAGACGGTACCATGCGGGGTTCGGTTGCATGTAAATGTGAGTCAAGGGTAGACCTGAAAAAGCGAACGGAGGGCGGGTGTTCGACTGGTTGTGCGGTACACATAAATATGAAATTATTACACATTGGAGATTATGCGTGCGCACAAACATTGAGATTGATGACCGCCTGATGCGGGAGGCGATGCAGCGCAGTGGAGCTCGCACCAAAAGGGCCGCCGTAGAAGCAGGACTGAGGTTGCTGGCGGAAACGCACGCGCAGGGCTCGATCCGCCGGTTGCGGGGAAAAGTGGTCTGGGAAGGCGACCTTCAGCAGTCGCGGCTGACGCGGGTTCGCGAGTAGGGCGCGCGATGGTCATCGTCGACACGACGGTGTGGATTGATTATCTGCGCGGCACGGAAAACCCTGAGACACAGTGGCTGGATCGGGAGCTGCAACGGCAGCGGCTCGGGCTGACTGATCTGATCCTTTGTGAGGTGTTGCAGGGGATTCGGGAGCAGGGGGCTTTCGCGCGGGTTCGAGCTGACCTGTTGAACTTCGAGATTTTTCAGACAGGCGGGAACGAACTGGCCGTTGCCGCCGCGCAGAACTATCGGGATCTGAGGCAGCGCGGCTACGCCGTTCACAAGACGATTGATTGTTTGATTGCCACTTTTTGTTTGCGGGCTATCCACGAACTGCTGCACCGGGATCGGGATTTTGATTGCTTTGAGAAGGTGCTGGGGCTGCGGGTGGTGCATGCGGCGTGATGGGCATCCGCGAAATCCTTAGATTGTAGGGGGAATCTAGGTTCTACCCTTAACTAACTCGTAATCAGGCTTTTATCCGGGTTGCATCCGTGATATAACCGGCCCTGAGCAAGAAAAGTGGGTGATCCGCCTGCCAGGGGCGTATTCTGGAGGCGTTGGCTCGGTTTGCCGGGAGTTCAGGGCAAGTCAGTTAGCATCAGGCCACGAAGATCAGGCCACATTGATCAGCCACGAACTAGGAGGCACTGTGTCCGAAGCGCGGACCGGAAAAAGATTTCCGCTGGAATTGCCGATCAAGATTCACGATGAGCAATCGAGCGGCGACACCAAGGGGCTTACAGGAAATTTGAGCGCGGCGGGAGTGTACATTCGCGCCGACGCGTCGCTGGAGATTGGTTCTCCGGTGGAGTTTGAGATTACGCTTCCACCCGACGTTACCGGGGGGCAGGAGAACGTCACCATTCAGTGCAAGGGGCGCGTGGTGCGCACCGACCCGACTGGTACCAGCGCGGACGGCAAGGGTGTGGCCTGCGTGATCGATTCGTATGAGTTCGTGAGGAACTCTTAAGAAGGGAAGCGAGCCAAACGCGCTGGTACTGCGTCGCAAAAACCGCGATGCTTCGCGCGGCTCGCGCGGATCCTTCGGCGGGCAAAAAGCGCCCGCCTCAGGATGACAATAGAAAGTTCGGAGTGCCGATAACATGCTTAAACTGATTCTGGCCGATAACCAAGCCATCTTCCGCGCCGGCATTGCCAAGGTGCTGGCGGTGGAAGACGAGATGCGCATTGTGGCGCAGGCTCAGACGCCGGAGCAAATGTTCATGGCTCTGGACAAATTCCGCGCCGCGGTGCTGGTGGTGGCCGCGGGCTTTCACAACGATTTCGCCGCGATCATCCAGGCGGCCAACCGCGCCAAGACCCGCGTGGTGGTGCTGGCCGATACTGGCGAAAGCGCGCAGCGGCATATGGCGAACGGGGCGCATGGCGTGGTCTACCGCAATGTGACCAGCGCCGCGCTGGTCGACTGCGTGCGGAAGGTGGCGCGCGGGGAGACTTGGGTGCAAGATGTGGCGGTGCCGAGCGAGCTCACTGAAAACGATATGGTCGGGTTGCGGGTGCGCGATCGCCTTACGGCGAAAGAGTTGCGCATTGTGGCGCTGATTGTGCAGGGTTACAAGAATAAGGAAATTGCCACGCAGCTGGGGACGACCGAACAGGTCATCAAGAATTATCTGCGCAACGTTTATGACAAGATTGGCGTCTCGGACCGGCTGGAGCTGGCGCTGTTCACGATTCATCACCGGATTTTGAATGAGGCGGCAGCCGCTACTACGGCGGGGCCTGCGCCGCAGCCCCCGGCGGGAGTTATGCCTTAGCAACTTTTTGCGCTTTGAAATGGAGCCGCTCTTCGGGGCGGCTTTTGTTTTTGTGGCGTCGGTCGGTGAAGTCAGAATCTTTAACACGGGGGGCACGGAGTCACACAGGGTAGACCTCCCGATTGTTTGTGTCCTTCTCTTTGACGCGCATCCTTCCTTTTGCGGGCGCATCTATTCGTCCATGGAATTTCGAACGCTGGGACGATCTGGTCTGAAGGTACCTGTGCTGAGCTACGGCACGGGAACGTTTGGCGGGGGAAACGAGTTTTTTCGGGCGTGGGGCGCTAGTGACGTGGCCGAGGCAACTCGGCTGGTGGATATCTGCCTGGAGGCGGGTGTCAACCTTTTCGACACCGCGGATATTTACTCGGACGGCCTCTCGGAAACAGTTCTGGGGAAGGCAATTGCGGGACGGCGCGATCAGGTTTTGATCTCAACCAAGGCTACGTTCCGCATGGGGCCGGGGCCGAACGATCTGGGATCGTCGCGCTATCACCTGATCCGGGCTTGCGAAGCCAGCTTGCGGCGGCTGGGCACCGACTACGTCGACATTTATCATCTGCACGGATTTGATGCTTTGACTTCGGTCGAAGAAGTTTTGAGCACGCTCAATCAACTGGTGGTGAGCGGGAAGGTTCGATACATTGCGTGCTCGAATTTTTCCGGATGGCACTTGATGAAGTCGCTGGATGTCTCGGACAGGTATGGATGGTCGCGCTATGTGGGGCATCAGGTCTATTACTCGCTGATTGGCAGAGAGTACGAGTGGGAACTCATGCCCCTGGCTCTTGATCAGGGAGTGGGGGCGCTGGTTTGGAGTCCGCTGGGATGGGGGCGGTTGACGGGAAAGATCCGGCGCGGGAAGCCGTTGCCGGCGGAGAGCCGGCTGCACAAGACTGCGGGGCTGGGACCGCAGGTGGCGGATGAATATTTGTACAAAGTAGTGGATGCGCTGGATGAGGTTGCGAAGGAGACTGGAAAGAGCGTGCCGCAAGTGGCGCTCAACTGGCTATTGCAGCGGCCGTCGATTTCTACTGTGATCTTTGGGGCGCGGAATGAAGAACAGTTGCGGCAGAATTTGGGTGCGGCGGGATGGAATCTTTCTGCTGGGCAGGTTGCGAAGCTGGATGCCGCCAGCGATGTGACGCCGGTTTATCCCTATTGGCATCAGCGGCAATTTTTGGAGAGGAACCCGGTGGCGATCCCGCTCGCCGAGAAGTCGGCCCTCTAGCCTCTATTAGTTTTTCGAGCGTTCGTAGAAAGGTTCACAACGCAAGGTGGCACGCGTATTCATCACGGGTTCTTCCGACGGGCTGGGCCGAATGGCTGCGGAACTTCTTATCGAGCAAGGGCACAGTGCGGTTTTGCATGCCCGCAACGAGCAACGAGGGCAGGAAGCGCTCTCCGCCGTTCCCGGAGCGGAGGCCGTGGTGATCGGTGATTTGACCAGTATCGCCGAAACCCGCAAGGTGGCGGAACAGGTGAACAGGCTCGGCTCTTTCGGCGCGGTGATCCACAACGCTGGGATCGGTTACCGAGAACCTCGGCGCATCGCGACTGAAGATGGGTTGCCGCACGTGTTCGCGGTGAACACGCTCGCGCCCTACATTCTGACCGCCCTCATCGGGAGACCGAAGCGCCTGGTGTATCTGAGTTCGGGTCTCCACCGCAACGGCGATGCCAGCTTGAAGGATCTCGCGTGGGAGCACCGACCGTGGCAGGGACAGCAGGCTTACTCCGATACCAAGCTGCACGACGTGATTTTGGCTTTCGCGGTTGCGCGCCGCTGGCCAGACGTGTTCTCGAACGCCCTTGAGCCGGGATGGGTGCCAACGAAGATGGGAGGCGCGGGCGCGCCCGATGATCTGGATGCAGGCCATCGCACCCAGGTGTGGCTTGCGGCGAGCGATGATCCGGCTGCGATGGTTACAGGTGAGTACTTCTATCACATGAAGCTTCGCGCGCCGAACCCGGCTGCTCGCGATGAGGAGCGGCAGGAGAAGTTGATTGAAGCCTGCGAACGGTTCTCTGGAGTGAAGCTTCTCGGTGTACCACGTACCTAGTACCGAGCACCTAGTCCGAGGCAATTGATTTCACTCGGTACCGGGCACTCGGTACTCGCTTGCTAGACTTTTTCGGCGACTGACTTGGCTTGCGTGAATAGATAGAGATAGTCCGGGCCGCCGGATTTTGAATCGGTGCCCGACATGTTGAAGCCGCCGAAGGGATGCGCGCCTACCATTGCGCCGGTACATTTGCGGTTGATGTAGAGGTTGCCGACGTAGAACTCTTCTTTGGCGCGATCGATCTTGTCGCGCGACTTGGTATAGATGGCGCCGGTTAGGCCGAACTCGGTGTCGTTGGCGATTTCGAGCGCGTGGTCGAAGCCGTGGGCTTTGATAACCGCCAGTACGGGGCCGAAGATTTCCTCCTGCTCCAGTCTTGATTTGGCGGGGATGTCGGCGAATACGGTGGGGCGTATGTAATAACCTTCTCCCGCTTCGGTGGCGCGATCGCCGCCGGTTAATAGGCGTCCATCTTTCTTGCCCTGCTCGATGTATTCGAGGATGGTCTTCAGCGAGCCTTCGTTGATCACTGCACCCATGTTGTTGTTTTCTGCGGGATCGCCGACCGTGATTTTTTCTACACGCGTTTTGAGCTGTTCGAGGAATTTATCGTACACGCGCTCGTCAACTATGGCGCGGGAGCAGGCTGAGCACTTCTGGCCCTGGAAGCCGAATGCGGCCTGGGCTACGCCTTCGACGGCGGAGTCGATGTCGGCGTCGGCGTCGACGATGATGGCATCTTTGCCTCCCATTTCTAAAATAGTGCGCTTGATCCAGAGCTGGCCGGGAGCTTGCGTGGCGGCGGTTTTGTTGATGTGGAGGCCGACTTCGCGGGAGCCGGTGAAGGCGATGTAGCGAGTCTTAGGATGCGCGACTATGGCATCCCCGAAACTTGCTCCGGCGCCGGGGCAGAAATTTACTACGCCTTCGGGCATGCCGGCTTCTTCGAGCAGTTCGATGAACTTGGCGGCGATGGTGGGGGAATCGCTGGAGGGCTTGAGAATCACAGTGTTGCCGCTGACGATGGAGGCGACCACCAGGCCGGCCATGATGGCGCAAGGAAAATTCCACGGGGGGATGACCGCGCCCACGCCTAGCGGGATATACGTGAGCGAATCGCGCTCGCCCGGCATCTGCACCGTCGGTTCAGCTTTGGCGAAGCGCAGCGCTTCGCGGGCGTAGTACTCGCAGAAATCGATGGTCTCAGAGATATCGGCGTCGGCTTCGCCCCAGTTTTTGCTGACTTCGAAAACCAGCCAGGCCATGAAGTCCATTTTGCGGTCGCGGAGAAGATGGGCCGTGCGGAATAGCAGGCTGGCGCGCTCTTCAACGGGAGTGTGCTTCCAGGACTCGAACGCTTTGAGCGCGGCGGCCATGGCCGGTTCTACGTGCTCTTTGCCTGCCTTCTGGTGAATTCCGACTACCTGCGACGGTCGCGACGGGTTCAGCGACTTGATCTTGTCGGCGGTCTTGATGCGCTGGCCGCCGATGATGAGGTCATACTCGCGGCCGAGCTGGCCGCGGACGCGCTCGATGGCGGCGCGCATCTTACGGGCGTTTTCTTCGTGCTGGAAATCGTAGAAGGGCTCGTTGATGAACGGGCCTTGATGGGCGGCGGCCGGGCGCGGCCGCACGGGGAGTTCTAGGGTTGCCATGGTTACACCTCGCGGAGGAATCTCGATGTCAACTTTCTCGGGTAGTGAACCAATTATTTTAACACCGCGTGAGCACCGGGGCGACACCGGGGACCCGACTACTTGGCTTTGAGCGTTTTGACGTATTCGTAGCTCATTTCCAGGTATTTCTTCATTTCTTTTGTGTCTTGCAATAATGCGTCGGGGACGGTCACATAGTCCTTCTTCACGACGCCGTAGGATTTGAACAAAGTAGTCTTGTATTTCTTCAGGAAGGCTCCCACCGCATCTTCAGGCAGCCGGATGCCCAGAGTGCCAGTCAGATCCAGATACGTAAACATGTGACCGTTCAGAGAAGTGTAAGGATGAACATCGCCCTTGCGTTCAATTCTCGGATCGGTGGCGATGAGCTTTTCGTAGAGTTCCAGTTTGGCGGCAGGTATCTTGCTTTTCTTCGGGGCAGCCATGTTTCCCTCGAATAGCGATCAATCTTGCAAAGCAGAAATCAAGATACCACTGCTCTGCCGGAACGCAGCGGCAATCCTGCGAAGACGAGGCAACCAGTGTTAGACTCAAACGTTTTCTTGAACTCGGAAGCTTCAGAAGAGATGCCGTTTTCTCTCGTCGAGAGGCCAACTTATGGACATGAAGAGTGTGGGAGTGATCGGCGCTGGAACCATGGGCAACGGCATTGCTCATGTCTTCGCGCGGAGTGGGTATTCCGTGGTTCTGTGCGATGTGGAGCAGCGGTTCTTGGAGCGCGGGCTGGCTGCCATCACTAAGAATCTGGAGCGGGAGGTCACGAAGGGCAAGATCACGGTTGAGGATTCAGCGTCGGCGTTGCAACGAATCGAGCCGGTGACCGACCGCGCCAAGCTTGCCGACTGCGATTTTATTGTGGAAGCGGCTACCGAGAAGTTTCAGATCAAGGCGGAGATTTTTCGCGATCTTGACCGCCTGTCGCGGCCGGAGGTGATTCTGGCTTCGAATACCTCATCAATCTCCATTACCAAGCTTGCGGCCCTTACCAAGCGGCCGGACAAAGTGATTGGCATGCACTTCTTTAATCCGGTGCCGGTGATGAAGCTGGTGGAGGTGATTCGCGGGCTGGCTACTTCGCCGGAAACTTTTGCTGTTGTGCGTGAGTTGACGGTGAAGCTCGACAAGACTCCAGTTGAAGTGAACGATGCGCCCGGATTTGTTTCAAACCGCGTGTTGATGCCTTTGCTCAACGAAGCCATGTTTGCCGTGATGGAGGGTGTGGCTACTCCTGAGGCCGTGGATGAGGTGTTCAAACTGGGGATGGCGCATCCCATGGGGCCGCTGACTTTGGCGGACTTCATTGGGCTCGATGTTTGCCTGGACATTATGCGGGTTATGCAGGATGGACTGGGGGATCCTAAGTACCGGCCTTGTCCGCTGCTGATCAAGATGGTAGATGCGGGGTGGTTGGGGAAGAAGAGTGGGCGGGGCTTTTATCAATATTAGAAACCTCACAGGGGCTGAAGCCCGTTTTGATTTTGGCAAGTTACGCGGCGCTGAAGCGCCGCTCTTCCACGTTACCGCACGCGTTCATGCCCTTTCTGAGGGCAAACGCTGGACCAAATGACGACTGAAGCACTTTCGCCGCGAAGCAGGAGAGATGGACCGTTTTATCTTCTCGCCGCTCTTGCGGGAATTGGCACGGGGTGGGCGGACGTGGCCGTCAATGACCTGCTTTTTACCGCGCTGCTCGTGCTGATGGCTTGCATGCTGCTGGGCTTGTTGCGGCCGCGCTGGCCGTGGCGGTGGGTAGTGGTGGTGGGAATGTTCATCCCGCTGACTGAACTGGCCGCCTACCTGGTTCGGACGGTGAAGCCCACGCGGGCCCAGGTGTATGGATCATTTCTGGCAGCGCTGCCGGGGCTTGCGGGCGCTTACGGCGGGGCGGTGATGCGCGGGGCTTTGGACCATCTGCGGCAGGGAAAGTGAAAAGACAGTGGTCAGTGGCTAGTGGCTAGTGGCTAGTGATCAGTAAACCCCGATACCGAAATTAGCCACTGATTACTGATCACTAACCACCGCCCACTGACCACTGCTCCTAGGTATTGGATAACCAAAAAGTTACTCCCTAATCCACAGGGGGGACGCGTATGCTTCGGGCATGTGTATCACGGTTTCGATGCTGGCCAGTGGGAGCAGGGGAAATTGCGCATTTGTGGCTAGCGCTCGCACCCGGATTCTGGTCGATGCCGGAATTTCCTGCCGGGAGACTTTCAAGCGGCTGAAGTCGCTGGGGGAAGATCCGCAGTCCCTTTCGGCGATTCTGATTACCCATGAGCATTCCGATCATATTTACGGTTTAGCAACTCTGGCTAAGAAGTTGCGCATCCCAATCTTCATGACGGGGGCTACGCACGCGGCCTGGGCGCGGGCTATGCGCACGGTGAACGGGGAGCGGCCGCAACTGGAGAAACTGGAGCGCTTTGAGTCCGGACATCGCTTTCAGATTGGCGATATTGAGGTGAAACCCTTCACTATCCCGCACGATGCCGCCGATCCGGTGGGGTTCAGCTTCCGCATCGAAGGCGCGAAGGTGAGCGTGGCCACCGATCTTGGCTACCTTCCGGTTAATGTTCGCGACCACCTGCGCGGGTCGGACGTGCTGATCATCGAGTCCAATCACGATGTGGAGATGCTGCGCGGGGGTTCTTATCCGTGGGCGGTGAAGCAGCGGGTGGCGAGCAATGTGGGGCATCTTTCAAACGAGAAACTCGCGGATTTCTTCACCGGCGACTATGATAATAATGCAGCGTTTGTAGTGCTGGCGCATCTGTCTGAGCAGAACAATCATCCGGAAATAGCCCGCAGAGAGGCAGAAGAGGCGTTGGCCGAGCGGGGTGGTTTGTTTCAGAACCGGGTGCTGGTGGCGGTGCAATCCGAGGTTTTACCGCCCATCCAGTTGTAGAACGATCCAGCTATAGGACGATCCAGCTCCAGGGCCCCCGGTAGCAACCGCTGTGTTTACTTATGAGTCAGCAGTGCATTGATCCGATCGTGGGCAAGATCCTGGCGGGCTGGCGCTATGACATTTCCGGCCTGGCGCTGGAGATGCGCGGCGACTACGAAAGCCACTTCGCCGCTTGCGAACGCTGCCGCAGCCGGCAGCGCATGCACCGCATCATTGATGTAGGCCTGATCGCGCTGGCTTCGGTTTCAGGCGGCGTGTTTCTGCTGGCCTTTGGAGTGATCCGCCACTTTGGACCGCGGCACGCTTTCTGGCTGGAGATTGCTGCCCTGGCGGGTTTTGCCTTGTCGGCGCTGATCTGGCTGGTGGTGGCGGTGGCTACGCCCGCGCCGGTTACCGTGCTCGATGCGGCCAAGCAAGGCGCGCGGCGCGTGCATGACCGCCTGCCTCCGGAAATTCGGGAACGCCTGCCGGAAGAACTCCGCGTGAAGATCACCGGGACCTAGCAGTGGCTCAGCCTTTCTTACGCATTCTCGCGATCACCTTGTTGAGCACGATGGTGGCTGCAGGTGCGGGAGCAGCGTGCCTGTTGCCTGCGTCCGCTGCGCATTCGCCTGCTTCTGGGTGTCATCCCGGGCGCGTGCCCTCCCAGCCGCAGCCTGCCGACTATCGGTGCTGCGTGAATCATCTTGCTTCCGCTTTGACTACCAGGGTTTTCTCGCCGCGACTGACGCTTCAGCCGGCCGAGGCTGACGCAATCGATCTGCTTGTAACTGGTCGCGAAGGTGACGCATTTTCGGCCGTAGTTGCTTCCTTCCAGCGGACCGCCCGGCGTCACGACTCTCAGAATCTAGGCCACAGTTCCCTTCTCTCCCTTCTTAGACGGCATGCGCTTTGGCGCCTATGTCGACGTCAAACGTCTTCTTTCCTGAAGATCGAGGTTCTTGTGGCTAGAGCCATCTTGTGTTTCATCACGGTTTGTTTGGTCGTGGTTGAGGTGCTGTCATCCGCCGCTTCAGCGCAGGACAACTCCATGAGCGGAATGCGCATGCAGATGGAGGAGCATGGAGCTACGCAGTTGCCTTCGCCTCACGCTGGGTCGGGAACGGGCTGGGAGCCGGCATCGGTTCCAGAGCATGAGTGGATGCTGATGCGTGGCGGTTGGGAATTGATGGCGCACGGCGTCATCTTCACGGACTACAATCAGCAGGGCGGGCCACGCGGCGAGGGCAAAGCCGAGTCAGTAAATTGGGGCATGCTGATGGAGCAGCACAAGCTGGGCCGGGGAACGATTCTGCTGCGGCAGATGTTTTCCGCAGAGTCGCTGACTTCGCCGCATCCTGGCTTTCCGGAACTGTTTCAGACGGGGGAGACTTATCACGGAGTGCCGCTGGTCGATCACCAGCATCCGCACAACGTTTTTGCAGAACTCTCGGCGCTTTACACGCTGCCACTTTCGCAGAAAGTCTCGTGGGAGTTGTACGGCGGGCCGGCGGCGGAGCCAGCGCTGGGACCGGTCACCTATATTCACCGCACGTCGGCTGCGGAACTGCCGCTGGCGCCGCTCAGTCATCATCTGGAGGACTCTACCCATACCAGCTTTGGCGTGGTTACGACGGGATTTGTGATTGAGCGCGTCATGCTTGAGGCTTCGGCCTTCAACGGGCATGAGCCGAATGAAGAACGCTGGAGCATCCAGCCGGCTGCGCTGGATTCCTGGTCTGTGCGCGGCACTGTTGCCCCCGATCGAAACTGGACGGCGCAATATAGCATTGGGCACCTTGACCACCCTGAGGCGCTGGAACCCTGGAACCAGTGGCGCGAGACGGCATCGGTGGAATATAACCATCCGCTGGGATCGGGGAATTGGGCGAGTTCAATGGTCTGGGGACGGGTGCATGAGATCGGAACAGGAATCAACCTCAACGGCTACACACTGGAATCGACGCTAAACTTCCGGCGGCGCGATTATGTGTTTACGCGGATGGAACTGGTGGACAAGAACGAATTGTTTCCGCCGGCGGAGCAGCCATCCTACCGCATTGGAGCTTACACCTTCGGAGGGACGCGCGATCTGGTGCAGAACCGCGCGTGGCAACTGGGTCTGGGCGCGGACGTAACGTTTTATTCGAAGCCGGCGGCGCTCGATGCCGCGTACGGCAATTATCCCGTGTCGTTCCAGCTTTTCCTGCGGATGCGCCCGGGATTACCTCGTTGAGCCGGAACACATTCGGCCACCGCGGAGATATCATGTGCTGGAGGTGATCTCATGTCCATCAATGGGCCGGAGGAATTGGCTGGAATGCGCGCGGCCGGCGCTGTAGTTTGCTTGATGCTGGGGGCAATGAGAAGCGAAGTGCGGCCGGGGATTACGACGGCGGAGTTGGACGAAGTGGGTGCGGGCGTGATGAGGCAGCACGGGGCCCGGTCTGCGCCGGCATTGGTCTACGGATTCCCTGGAGTGAACTGCATAAGCCTCAACGATGAGGCGGTGCATGGCATTCCCGGCAAACGCGCGTTGCAACAGGGCGATCTGGTCAAGCTGGATGTAACCGTCGAGAAAGACGGATTCATGGCGGATGCCGCCGTCACCGTTCCCGTGGGCGAGGTGACGGAAGAGCGGCAACGCCTGGTGGCATGCGCGGAGCGGGCTTTCGAGAAAGCGATGCTGGTGGCGCGGGCCGGCTTTCGGGTTTCGGAGATTGGGCGAGTGGTCGAGCGCGAGGTTCGGCGCAGCGGATTCTCAGTGATTCGCGATCTGGCGGGGCACGGCATTGGACGCACAATCCACGAAGAACCGCGAGTGCCGAACTTCGCTGATCCGGGAGCCAATCAGGTGCTTACCGAAGGACTGGTCATCACGGTGGAACCGATTATCGCGGCGGGGTCGGGCAGGTCATTTGTGGCGGAGGACAAATGGACGATTGTCACGGCGGATCACAGACCTTCCGCGCACTACGAGCATACGCTGGTGATCACGAAGGGAGCGCCGATGCTGTTGACGGCGGCGTAGAATTCAACGCACGGCATGTACGCACCCGCACAAGATCTCCGCTTCGCATTTCGCCAACTGGCGAAAGCTCCGGGTTTCGCTGTGACCGTGGTTCTCACCCTGGCTCTCGGCATCGGCGCCACTACTGCCATCTTCTCGCTCGTCGAAGGCATCCTGCTGCGTCCGCTTCCATTCAACGATCCTGACCGCCTGGTTCTGTTGGGAGATCACCTGGGAAGCGGCCCGAAGGCCCCGTTGAACACGCCGGTCACTGCCCGGGAAATCAGCACCTACACGAACGCAAGCAGCGCTTTTTCTTCTCTTGGTGGCTACGCCCCCACCAACTACGAACTTTCCGGCAGCGCGATTCCGGAAGAGGTCGACGCGGCCCGTTTCACCGCTGATGTGTTCCCAACTCTGGGCGTCAGTCCTATTCTTGGCCGCGTCTTTACCCGACAAGAGGAGGACGGTCATCAACCGCTCGCTGTCATAAGCTATGCGTTGTGGATGAACCGATACCACCGCGATCCCGAGATCCTTGGCGGTGCAATCGTGCTTGACCGTAAGACTTACACGATCATCGGCGTGATGCCCCGCAGTTTCGAGTTTCCCCTGGTGGATGGTCACCTTGACCAGGCGCAGCTCTGGGTGCCGATGAGCCTGACGCCCGAAGAACTTTCCGATGAGCAGGCAGGCTTGTGGGGATACCACATGGTGGCCCGCCTTAAGGACGGCGTAACCCGGGCGCAGGCGGCGCAGGATGCCGACCGCGTCGCCCAGCAGATCATGCGCAGTTTTCCCGCGAGCATGTCCGCAATTCACATCCAGGGCGACGTCAAGCCGCTGCGTGAGTTCGCCGTGGGAGATATCCGGCCGTTGCTGCGCACCCTATTCGTGGCGGTTTCGATTGTGCTGCTGATTGCGTGCGTGAATGTGGCCGGGCTGCTGTTGGTGCGGGCCATCCGCCGGCGCCATGAATATGCGGTTCGACTGGCTCTGGGTGCGGGTTCCGGGGTTATCCTGCGCGAATCTGTTTTCGAAGGCCTGGTGCTCAGCCTGGCCGGTGGAGTGCTGGGCCTGGCATTCGCCGCGACTGCCATTCGCACCGCGCTGCACCTGCTGCCGGAATCCATGCCGCGAGTCGACTCGATTTCCATGGATGCAAACGTCGCCGGCTTTGCGCTTCTCCTCGCCCTGGCAACTGGCGCGCTTTGCAGTCTTGCGCCGGCTTTCGCCGCGTTGCGAACCAATCTGACAGAGAGTCTCAAGGAGGGCGCGCGGATCGGAACCGGCGCATCGAGCCATTCGTGGCTGCGCTCGACACTGGTCGTGTCGGAGATCGCGATCGCCCTCGTCCTGCTCGTCGTGTCCGGGGCTTTCTTGCGAAGCTTCCAGAAGATGCGCGCCGTCGACCCCGGCTTCCACCCTGACCACGTCCTGGTCGCCGGCTATCAACTTCCCCTTAATCAGTACTCCACGGATGCTTCCGCCGACGCCTTCAATCGCGCGGTCGTCGACCGGCTCTCGGGCAAGCCTGGAATCACTGCCGTCGGCATCACGAACATCCTTCCTGCATCCGGGGCTTTCGGAGGAGTTGGCTACACCATTGAGGATGAACCTGTGGACCGCTGGAAGCTGAAGTTTGCCGCGTTCGCGATTGTCTACGCCGACTACTTCCACGCCATGGGCATCCCGCTGATCGACGGGCGCTACTTCTCCCTCGACGATCGCTCCAGCTCGGTGCTGGTCGTGATGGTCAACCAGTCCATGGCCAGACATTGCTGGCCCGGCCAGCAAGCCATCGGCAAGCGGATGCACGTGGGAAATCCGCAGAAAGGACTGCCATGGGCAACCGTTGTTGGAATCGTCGCCGATACCAAGACGGGTGCGCGCGATGAGCCTGCCAACGACCAGTTGTATATACCTCAGCAGCAGCCCGCCATTCTTTTCGGCTCGGCATACACGGGAAAACTCAGCGACCCCGCCGGCGGCTACGTCGTCCTTCGTTCGGCCCTGCCTCCCGAGCAGATGACGCAAACCCTGCGCTCGAGCGTCGCCGAAATCGATCCCCAGCTTGCGCTGCAGGAAGTGCAGCCGATGGATGACGTGATCTCGAACGTCGAAGCGCCGCGCCGGTTCAACACCGACCTGATAACCGCCTTTGCCTTGGGCGCTCTTCTGCTCGCCATCACCGGAATCTATGCCGTGGTCGCCTTCTCGGTCTCGCTGCGCACCCAGGAGATCGCCGTCCGCATGGCGCTCGGCTCGCAGCGCACGGGCATCGCGCAGCTCATCCTGATTTCTGGCGTGAAACTGGCGCTTCTCGGATGCGGTCTCGGCGTGCTGGGCTCGCTCGCCGTGTCACGCCTTGTCAGTTCCTTCCTCTTCGATGTCAGTGCGACGGACCCGCTCATCTACACGGTGGGGGTTGTGATCATGATGCTGATGGCGATGCTGGCATCGGCGCTTCCCGCAACCCGCGCGGCTTCCGCGGATCCGATGAAGGCGCTGCGCTCGATCTAGGAACTCATTTGCTGATGTGGCAACTGGCCAGGCCGCGCTTCTCCAGATATTGCTGGTGGTAGTCCTCGGCAGGATAGAACGTTACCGCGGGGACGATCTGGGTCGCGATCGTCTTAGAGTAACGGTGCGCCTTCTCAAGGGCCTCTTTCGACGCTTGTGCGGCGGCCTGCTGTTCCTTGGTGTGGAAGAAGATGGCGGAGCGGTATTGCGTGCCCCAGTCCGGGCCCTGGCGGTTGAGCTGCGTGGGATCGTGGTTCTCCCAGAATACTTTCAGCAAGTCGCTATAGCGAACCTGCGAGGGATCGTAATCGACTTCCACCGCTTCGGCGTGGCCAGTGCGATCGGTGCAAACTTCTTTGTACGTGGGGTTGTCGGTGTTTCCGCCGGTGTAGCCTACTCGCGTGGCGAGTACCCCGGGCATCTGCCGGAAGGTGGCTTCGACTCCCCAGAAACATCCTGCTGCAAATGTTGCCTTTTCCATCTTGAGCTTGCTCCTGCCATTGGGGAGATTCCCCGAATTTCTCGAATCTTGATTGAAACAGCCATTAGATGACGAATTAGCCAGAAAGTCACGTCCGGAAGGCGGATTGTGGCCTTATCGGGTAATTGACGCTGCCCCTAATTCATTATAAAGTCCGACAAGGTTGTCGTAGTAGCTGTCCCAGGAGAAGTCTGTGGTTCCTCGATCCAGCCGCGCCGGGAGTGTGCCGAAGTTTGCCATCCGCCTGCTATGGGCACTGGCGACTTCGCAGGTGGCGCTGGCGGTTGCGAACTTTACCCCTCAACAGCGGGTCGGCTACACGACGGGGGATCAGTGGGAACCGGCGATGGCTGCGGACGGCCACGGACACCTCTACATTCTCTTTCCTCAGTATGGCGCCGTAAGCGACTGCCCAGCCTGCACCGCGCCCACGATGGCGCTGCTGATCAGCAACGACAACGGATTGACGTGGCAGGCGCCTCATGCGCTGGTGCCTTCTTCGGCTGGGCAGTTCGACCCGCAGATCGTGGTCGATCCGGTGGACCGGCAGACGGTTTACGCCTCCTGGCTGCAGAACAACAAGCGCGATGTGATGGTGGCAAGGTCGCAGGACTTCGGGGCTAGCTGGTACCTGACGGTGGCGGAGCACTCGCGCAACAACGAAGACGCCGACAAGCCCGTGCTGGCGGTGCATGGCGCGGATATATACGTGGGATTCAATCACGAACAGAACTTCGTGGTCGCGGCGTCGCATGACTATGCGCAGAATTTCGCTTCGGTAACGGTGAATCCGAACGCGGAACCAGGCTGGTCGCTGGCGGGCGGCGCGACGGTTGATCCTGGCGGCGAAGTCTATTTCTCATGGACGGCCTACGCCAAGCGAGAACTCAGCACTCAACCGGTCAGCATTTACGTGAGCCGATCAGCGGATGCGGGACGGAGCTGGAGCACGGTTTTGCTCGACGTGTCGAGTGCGCCGCCGGGCTGCGCGGCCCAGGGATGCGAAGCAGAGTTTCTGGGGGCCCAGATTGCGCTGGCATCCGATGCCGGGGGAACTATCTACGCGCTGTGGAACGCTGGTGCCACGAACGGCAGCGCGGAACGCATGTACTTTTCATCTTCCACCACGGGTGGGGGAAGCTGGTCCGCGAGGGCGGACGTTTCGGCCGCTGACGATCAAGTGGAGCACTGTTTTCCGGCGATTACTGCGGGGGTAGCCGGCGACGTGCGTATCGCGTGGATGGACACCCGCAACCATGTTTGGCCGAATCAGCCTCTGTGGAATGTCTTCCACCGCAGTTCGAGCAACGGCGGAGCAACCTGGTCGGCCGAGTCGCGACTTTCGGGCCCGGCGCGGGGCTACGATTATGTGCGACCCGACGGTTTCCGATTTCCTTTCGGCGATTACTTCTCGATCGCCATCGATAACCTCGGGAGCACGCACGTGGTGTGGGGCGAGGGACGGAATTATAAATCTCCGGGGTCGATCTGGTACGCGCGCGGGCGTTGATGTTTATTGCTTGTCATATACGGCCTCTGATTGGCCGTCCTCCCACTGCGTTTTCTCGGTGAGCACGAGACCGTCGCTCGAAATCGTCCACGAGTCTTTTGTGCTCATCATTTCCGAGGCACCGAGAGGCGAAGACGTGCTAAAGACCGCTTTGGTCTCAGTGATGAGAGTGGTTCCTTTCCAATAGGCCTTCGCCACGATTTTGCTGCCTGCTTCTGGCACCTCGCGTAAGACCTTTTCTTTCTTGTCGGCCGCGTAACTGTCCACGGATTGTTTCCCGTCTATGTTGAAGTCAAACTCGATCTGGATCCCATCCTGCTTGATGACGAGGGTCTCCGGTTGAATCTTGGAGGCCTTGGGAAGCTTGCTCTTAGCGAGATTCATTTTCCACGTGCCTGACAAGTTAGGGACAACCTTGTCTTGCGCCGACGCGGTCGTCGGCACGATGAGCATAATCGTCGCGAGGGGCAACAGCAGGCACGTTCGCATCGGGCTCGCCTCCATACGTCTTACTCCAGGATCATGCCGCCGGTAAGGTCGGCCAGGCGCGTGAGGTTGTGATCCTGACACCAGCTTCGCAGTTCATCCACAATCTTCTCGGTGGCGCAGGGGTCCCAATAGCTGGCGGTGCCGATCTGCACGGCGGTTGCGCCCGCGAGCATGAATTCCGCGACATCGGCCGCGGTGGAGATGCCTCCCATGCCGATCACCGGAATGTTTACGGCGTGCGCGGCGTCGTAGACCATGCGCAAGGCGATGGGCTTGATGGCCGGGCCGGAGAGTCCGGCGGTGACGTTGGCGATGCGCGGCTTGCGGGTGTCGGCGTCGATGGCCATGGCTACGAACGTGTTGACCAGCGAGATGGCGTCAGCGCCGGCCTCCTGCGCAATGTGAGCCATCTGCGCGATGCTGGTGACGTTGGGAGAAAGCTTCACGATCAGGGGCCGGCGCGCGGCGCGCTTCGCCGTGGTCACCACTTCGTCGAGCGAGCGCGGATCGCTGCCAAACTGCAGCCCGCCCGAGGTCGTGTTGGGGCAGGAGACGTTGAGCTCGTAGGCGGCGATGCCTTCGCCGTCGTTGAGAATCTCGATGGTTCTTTCGTAGTCCTCGCGGGTGTAGCCGAAAACGTTGGCCATCACTACGATGTTCTTTATCTGCCGGAGTTTTGGCAATTTTTCTTCGAGAAATGCTGCCGCGCCGATGTTCTGCAGGCCGATGGCGTTGAGCATGCCGGCCGCTGTCTCCCACAGGCGCGGCGGCGGGTTGCCGATCATCGGTTCCCGCGAGAGACCTTTAACTACGAATCCGCCGAGCTTGTCGAGATGGACGACGTCCTCGAACTCGACACCGTAACCAAAAGTTCCGCTAGCGGCAATGATTGGGTTCTTAAGCTGGATGCCAGCGAAGGTTACGCTTAGATCCGGAGAAGACTTGCTCCCGTTTTCAGAGGATGAGGTCACTGCGGCGCCCTTTCGTCAGGAGATCCCGCAGAGTTCTCAGCATGATGTAACGGGGTTAGCGCTTCGGTGAGCACGCGCCCGACCGCGTGCGTGGGAGCGTTGATGCCAAGCAGCGATGCCAGCGTGACCGCCAGATCGACTGGTTCGGCGTGCGTGCGATACGCTCCCGGGCGAAATGGCAATCCGTAGAGGGCGAGCGGAACGTGCGTGTCGTAGGTGTAGGGAGACGCGTGGTCAGTGCCTTTTGCCGGGCCTACGGTGTAGATTTCGGGAACTCCCATTACATACCAACTGCCTTCGGGCGTGTAGCTGTGCAAGAATTTTTTCCCGAGAGCGGTGTCTGGGACTTCGCCGGCTGCGAGTTGAGACTTGGTAAAGAAGTCGCGCAGGCCGGCCTGCTTCATGGCTTCGCCTACGGCGGTTTCGGCGTCACGCTCTTTTATGTGAGCGGCGGCGAAGGCGTCCTGGTCGAGCCAGGCGTCCGGGTAGTCGAACTTGATGTAGTTGGCGGCGCGACCGGGGGAAAACCTCGCTGTGAGCGCGGCGTTGATCTGAGATTCTAGTTTGCCCGCATCCAGATTGGCGGCGGGGATGTGGAGCTTCTTGGCGGCATCGGGCAGAGCTGAAACGCCGTGATCGGCGGAGAGTGCAATCCACAGGTTGGCAAGGCCGACCTGATGGCTGAGGAAGGTGAAGAATTCGGCGAGTTCGCGATCGAGCGCGAGCGCCATGGCAGTCATCTCCGGCGAATCGGGTCCGAGTTGATGGCCCAGGATGTCGTTCGCGGAAAGGCTGATGGCTAGCAGGTCGGTGGCTTGTCCGGCGCCGAGATTTTCGTAGACGACCAGCTCTTTAGCGAATTCCAGTTCGTATTCGTCGGCGAAGGGCGTGGAGCCTACCACTTCGTAGAAGCCTGCGTCGGAACCGTCTTTACTCTTGCGATGCGCGGTTGAGCGTAAGACTTCTCCGTTGGCGTTCTTCCAGTCGCGATCCCAGTATTTTGCCCCACGATTGCCGGCGTTGAAATCCTGCGCCCACTTGGGTAAGTCGGGACGGTAGTACGTAGAAGTGATCCACGCGCCGCTTTTCGGGTCGATCCAGTAAGTGGCATCGGCGGCGAAGCCGCCGGGGAGGATGGCAGCGCGGTCTTTCAAGGAAACACTCAGAACTCGCGACTTGCCTTGAGTGGCAAGTTTAAGTTCGTCACCCAGAGTATCGGCGAGCAGGTTATGGGGCGACGCGCCGGCTTTGTCTTTCGCTTGCTCTGGGGCGATGCCGACGAGTTTGGTGTCGCCGTCTTCGACGGAGGTAACCATTTTCTTTTTCTGCGGGTCCCACCATTCATTCGCGGCGATTCCGTGGCCGTTGCTATAGGCGCCCGTGAACAGCGTGGCGTGGCCAGGGGCGGTGCGCGTGTTGGCGTAGTCGTAGTTGCAGTTGGTGAAGTTTGCGCCGTGATCGAGGAGGAGACGGAATCCGCCTTCGCCGAACTGGTCGCGGTAACGCTCCAGGTAGTCGCCGCGGAACTGGTCGATGATGATCACCACTACCAGTTTGGGATGGGCGTTGTAGGCGGAAGCGAAGGTCGGGGGAACGGAAGAGAGGATCAGGACGACTGGCAGCAGAAGATAACGACACACAGCCATCGGTCGGGGGGAGAATCTCATCGCGAAGGTAGTTTACACAGGCGAGCGGCTTGGGCGAAAGGAGTGAGGCGGCCTCGCTTCGCTCGGTGGACCCTTCGTACCTCAGGGCAGGCAGCCGAGGCGGCTGCCCCCACATGGGTAGTTGTCGTCCTGCGCGTGCATTCTCCGCCCCGTTTCCGATAAAGTAGTTAGTCCCCATGCTTGATCTGAACTTTGTTCGCGACAATCTGCCCCGGGTGGAAGAGATGCTGCGCCAGCGCGGAGCGGACCCAGCTGCCGTGCTCAAGGATTTTCACGAAGTGGACACGCAGCGGCGGCATGCTATTACCGAAGCGGAAACTATGAAGGCTCGGCGGAATAAGGCTTCCGAAGATATTTCGAAGCTGAAGAAATCCGGCCAGGATGCTACTGTGGCCATCGCCGAGACGAAAGATTTGCGCGAGCAGATTCAGACGCGGGAGAAGACTGCGGCCGACCTCGATGCGCGACTGCAGGATATTCTTGCCGGAATCCCCAACATGCCACACTCGAGCGTCCCGGTGGGGCACAGCGCGGAAGACAATGTGGAGGTGCGGCGCTGGGGTACGCCGCCGCAGTTCGACTTTGCTCCAAAGCCGCATTGGGAGCTGGGCGAGCAACTCGGCGTGCTTGACCTGGAACGCGCGGTTAAGCTGACTGGCGCCCGCTTCGCGGTTTACTGGGACCTGGGCGCTAAGCTCGAACGCGGGCTGGCGAACTTCATGCTCGATCTACACACGCGCGAGCATGGATATACCGAGGTACTACCGCCTTATCTGGTCAATTCAGAGTCGATGTATGGCACGGGACAGCTCCCCAAGTTCGCGGCTGATTCGTTTCGTGTGCCGCACGGGGAGAAAGATCTCTGGCTGATTCCGACGGCCGAGGTTCCGGTCACGAATCTCTATCGAGACGAAGTTCTTGACGCGGCCCGTCTGCCGATCTCTCTTACCGCATATACGCCATGCTTCCGCAGCGAAGCCGGATCTTACGGGAAAGACGTACGCGGCATCATCCGGCAGCATCAGTTTCAGAAAGCGGAACTGGTGAAGTTTGCGCTGCCTGAGGATTCGTATAAAGAGCACGAGAAGCTAACGCGGAATGCGGAGACGGTTCTTCAGAAGCTTGGTTTGCACTATCGCACGGTGGCATTGTGCACGGGTGACATGGGGCCGTCTTCGGCGAAGACTTATGACATCGAGGTCTGGCTGCCGGGGCAGCGGTTGTTTCGGGAGATTTCGTCGTGCTCGAATTTTGAGGCGTACCAGGCACGGCGGGCGAATATCCGTTATCGTCCGGAGGGCAAGAACAAAACCGAGTTCGTGCACACGCTGAACGGCAGCGGGCTGGCGGTGGGCCGGACTTGGGTTGCGATCGTCGAGAACCACCAGCAGGCCGATGGAAGCGTCGTCATTCCGGAGGTGTTGCGGCCTTACATCGGCGCGGAGCGGATTACGAAGAAAAGCTTCTAGCTTGTAGCTTGAACCCTTAGCGGATGCCTGCAGAGCTGGACGCCAGAAGCTTGAAGCTTCACCATTGCCAAGAAAGGCAGCGGTCACTAGACTTGCAGAGGGCCAATACTTGCAAAGTGTGGATATCAGCACAACCGCCACGGGCGCGCCTTCCCTACCGATGAACGGCGTCTGGCGAACAATTCGGAGCTACATCCTGTGGCAGCATGAGCGGGGCACACTGCACTACGACATCATGGTCACGCTGATCCTGATCTTTGTCTTCCTCTCGCCGCGGGTGATCAACTTTAACGATAAACCTATCCTGCGCAACCCACATCTCACTGATGTAGTTGTCACGCCCGATGCCAACGGCGGCCTGCTTTACCAGATTTCGGCCAGCGGGATTGCTCCGGGCGACGAGAGCACGACCCGCAATCAGTTGCTGCATATTATCGAACCGATTTCCGGTGACGTCTCAATCGTGAAGTACGAAGCCGTCTCTGACGGCAAGGGGAAGGTGCAGAGCTATCGGGTTTGGGTGAAGCGAAAATAGTCAGACGAACCTGGTGGAAAATCGTCCACGATAGATTTCAATAGGACATGATGAGCTCACTCCACTTGGTGTTCCTCGCCCTGGGTCTGCTGCTGCAGCAGCATGAGGCGCCGACTCTTGAAAGCGTGCTGAAGAAAATGGACGACGCGGCCGCCAACTTCCAAACCACACAGGCAGATTTCGTATGGGATCAGTACCAGCGCGTAGTGGATGAAACCGACACACAAAAAGGCACGGTCTACTACCGCCGGGCGGGAAAAGAGATAGAGATGATGGCGGCGATCAGGGAACCCGACCCGAAGTTCGTGCTCTACAAGGACGACAAGCTTCAGGTTTACCAACCGAAGATCGAACAGGTCATCGTGTATCCAACCGGCGGCAATCGTAACGAGATCGAGAGTTATCTGGTGCTGGGCTTTGGGGGAAGCGGGCAGGATTTGATGAAGTCATTCGATGTGAGCTACCTGGGCGAGCAGACCGTGGGCGGCATCGCGACCGGGGAGCTGCAGCTGATTCCCAAGAGCGAGAGATTCCGCAACAACATTTCGAAGATTCTGCTGTGGATCGACCTGAGCAGTGGCATCTCGGTGCAACAGCAGTTCTTCCAACCTCAGGGTGATTATCGCCTGGCAAAGTACTCTTCGATCCGGCACGAGAAGATTGGCAACGACGTGTTTCGATTGAAGACCACGGGCAAGACCCAGTTCGTCTCGCCCCGCGGGTAAGTGATTGAATCTAAAGCACAAGAATTGTGCTGAAAAGAGAGGTTCGGGCGGCTATACTGCCTGTGGTATTTTTCTTCGAGTCTCATCCATGGCTAAGGTTTTCACGATTCCTGTTCCACCCAACTTTGGCACCAAGCGACGAGAACGTACGTCTGATCCTCGCTACGTAGACGGACAGCGCGTGCTGGTGGAGGCCATGAAGTATCTGGCTCAGGCTGACCCGGTAGCCAACCGCCCAGCGATTGAACTCATTTCCGAGCACGTGCGCACCCGCTTCCGCATGAGCGATTCGCCGCTGGCGTAGTAATCCCACTCCTTCCAGAAAATAATTCCAATGACAAAGGGACGGCAGAACCGTCCCCTTGGCTGGTCATCGCTGAAGTTAGAACGCGAAACGCAGGGAGAACTGCATGACGCGCGGCGTGGTCAGCGTGCGCTGGAAGGTGCCGAAGCTGGTGATATCTACCAGGTCTTCGCCGTCCACGGCGTTCGCAGCGTCAAACCGCACAGAGTTGGTGACGTTGAAGACTTCCCACGAAAACCTTATCAGCCGGCTTTCGCTGAGGTTCCAAGTCTTGTTAAGAGCCCCATCGATGGAGAAAAAGCCGGGACCACGGAAAATGTTGCGCTGGCCGGCTTCGCCAGGAGCCGTGTCGCGGAAGAGAATCGGCCCCGTACCGGTCGGAGCATAGGGACAATAGCACTGGATGCTCTGCGCATTTTGGAAGGCATTGGGCTCGCCGCTGGAGTTGATGAAGACACCGCTCTTCGGTTTCGGCCCGATGAGAAACGATGTTCCCGGCAGTTCAAAATTGGTGGACCACCCATCGCCGGCGGAAACGCTGAAGGGGAAACCGGTGGTCCAGCGGCCCAGTCCGCTCAATCCCCATCCGCCGAACACGGAATTCAGGAAACGGTTCCCGGTGCTCCAGTGCCGGCCCTTGCCATAGGGAATATCCCAAATCGCATTGAAGTTGAACTGCTGAGTGGTGTCGAAGTCGGAAACCGCACGCCATAAATCGGGAGACCACGCATTAATCGCCTGATTGTTATAGGCGACACCGCCCGCAGCTTCGAATCCATTCACGCGTTCGGCGTTCGAACTTTCGTCGATGGACTTGGAATACACATAATTGAAGTCGAACTGGAGTCCCCCGCTCATGGCGTGGCGCAGTGTCACTTGCAGGGCGTTGTAGTTGCTGTTGCTGCGGGTTTGCCAGGCATAGAGCGATGAAAACTGGTCCTGATAGTACTGGTACGCAGTCCCTGGGCCGTAGCCATACTGGTTTTTGCCCTTGGCCGTGCCGGCACATGCCGGGAAGCAAAACACGTCCGCGATTTCCTGCGCCGTCGTTTCGTTGCCCGCATAGCCGTAAAAGAGGTCGTACATATTCTGGGTTGCGGTGGGAACGGCGGGTATGCCCGGAGCATAGCCCGAGATTCCGGCTTTGCCCGCAGCCAGCGGAAACATATCCTGCCAGTAAGGGATGTTGGCCATGCTGGATTCAGGAGTGTTGACGGCAGCCGCCTTGTGGAATATCTGCGCAGCCTGGAAATACGACATGCCACTCTTGGGATCGACCAAGTTGAGCGGTTGAGCCAGATCAACTTCCTGCAGCAGGTGATGCGCGAACCGACCGGTGTAAGTTGTTTCCAGGACGAAGTTGTGCGCAAACTCGCGCGTGAGGGAGAAATCAACCACCTCCGAGTAGGGCGTTTGCAGGTGGTCATCAATGCCCCAGGCGATAGCCAGGCCATAGGTGTTGGGATTGCCCGGAGGCGTATAAGGAAAGCCGCTGGGTGAGGGAGAGATTTCACTGGCGGGCAAATTCGCCAGCCCAAGCAACCCCGTGTAGCGGGGCGAGTCATCCACTGTGGTGATGCCGGCAGGATTGCTGAACGAAGAAGTCAACCCCCACGAGCCGTTGCGGTCGAAGGTGTTCACGACTCCTTCGCCGAAATGATCGAAGTAAATCCCGTAGCCGGCGCGAATGGAGCTCTTGCCTGTATCGCCGAATACATTGTGCCAGAAGCCGTTGGCGGCGTGGGGAGAATAGGCAATGGCGAAGCGGGGAGCGAAGTTCTTATAGTTCCAGGCCCAATAAGGCTTACCACCGTTGGCTTGTCCAGAAAGAGCGAAGGTTAGATCGGGCTGGTTCACGGCACCGGCCGAAGCGGCCATCCAGCGGTTGGTAAACCACTGATTCATGTCCGCCGTGGGCGCGACCTGATTGCCCGTGTTCTCGAAAGGAGGCTGCAACAGGGAGTAGCGGAGACCATAGGTCACCACCAGATTGGGCGTGACACTCCACTTGTCCTGCACGTACATCTCACCCTCGAAGTTCTGGAAGTGACGCGGAACCAACTGGCCGTTGGGAATCTGCTGGCCTGACTTGTTCTGGTTGGCCTGGGTGAAAACTTCGCTGAGGATTCCGGCAACATCCATGGCGGCAAAGCTATAGGAGGTTCCGAAGGAGGAGTCCACCAGCGGGAAGGCGCCGCCATTCTGATACCCCTCCAGAGACGGGTCCAGGCTGACCGCCTCATTGGCAATGAACGATGGATTTAACCAATAAAGGTTCGTCTGGGCCCAGGTAATGTTCTGCGCGTTGGACTCACGATTGTTGTGAATCAATCGCCAGTTGGTGCCGATTTGGATCGTGTGCTTGCCTCTTGTCCAGGAGAGGTCGTCGATGAAATTGTTTACGGGAACATTGTTCAGGACTGTCTGGCTCCCAAGAGCTTGGGTATCGTCCAGCCCCCGGAAGTTGACGAAGTCCTGGCTATTGAGGCCCCCAGTTCCCTCACCCTGGCGGATGAATGCATAACGGAAATTGTTGACCAGGTCGTTTCTGATCAGGGCCGTGTACCCAGCGGCGATTCCTTTACTATTGTTAGTGAGGTAATCAAAAGGAGGCTGGCCGGGAAACTGCGGCGGCTGGGACTCGTGGTCATTCTGCAAGTTTCCGCGCACAAAAAGGGAGTGACTACCGCTGGCGTTGAGTTTGAAGTCGAGTTTAACGATATATGTGTCGTGCTTGACGGGATCGGGGCCGGGGAAAGTGTAGGCCGCCGTATTGAGCAGGTCGCCTTCGGTAGTGGAATTGGGCAGCGGGTACTTTGTGAATAGGGCGTTAGGATTGCCGGTACCATTGATATTGGTGATCAAGCCATTGTCGCCGGGGCCTTGGGGGTTTCCAGGTGTGGGAGGGCACGTTTCCTTGGCGGCGCAGCCGGGGCCAGTGTAATCGCCCTGGTCCAGTGAGGCGACCTGGGCGGGCGTAAGGGTAGCAACGTTGTATCCAGCAAAGGTTTGACCGCCGCCTACGACGTTTACCGTTGTGTTGGTGGTTTGGCAATTGGAATCGAGCGCCGGCGGGCTAGCGTTGGGATTATAGGGGTCGCATAGATACTGCAAGGATCCTTCGCGCATGCTCAGGGTAGGAACCTCACGCGTCTGCTGTGCCTCGTCCGAGGTGCGCTGGCCTTCGTAGGCGATGAAAAAGAAAGCCCGGTCTTTTTTTATTGGGCCGCCTACAGTAGCCCCAAACGTGTTGCGCAAGATAAACCCCGGAACGTTGGGCTGGTCGGCCGAAAGCTCCGCCTGCTTGTTGAACCAGTCGTTGGCGACGGTGAAGTTGGGGCGATAGTATTCGTAGAAAGATCCATGGACCGCGTTGGTGCCGCTCTTGGTCACCAGGTTGACTTGCGCGCCTGAGGAACGGCCTGAGGCTGCATCATAGTTTCCGGTGGTAACGCGAAACTCCTCAAGAGAATCGAGCGTAACGCGCATGGCGCCTTCGAAAGCAAAGCCTTCGAGCTGATCGTTGTCGTCTAAACCGTCAAGCGTGATGTTGCTCTGATCGCTGCGCGCTCCATTGACTGCGCCGCCGCGGCTGTCGTACATCTGCTGATCGTTGGTGGTGTTGCCGATGTAGGTGACGCCCGGCTGCAGGCTGAGAATCGCGACCGGATCGCGGCCTTCGGAGGGCAGATCCGTTAATTGGCGGGAGTTGAAATTATTTCCCAGCGTGGCATCCTGGGTGTTGACCATGGGGGCTTCGCCGCTGACATCGACCACCACCGTGCCGCCCTGCACCTGCAAGGTGACGTTCACGGTAGCCGGGCTGCTAACCTGCAACACCACGTTTTCACGTTTCACTTTGGCGAAGCCCGCGGCTTCGACGGTAAGCACGTAAGCCGCAGGAGGGAGCTCGAGGAACTGATAGACACCCTGTCCGTCGGTCTTGGCGCTCCGTGAGAACCCGGTGGCTGCGCTGCTTAAGGTTACGGTGGCCTCGGGGACTACCAGGCCTTTCGCGTCCGAAACGGTGCCGCGAAGTGATGTGGTTGCCGATTGCGCGAAGCTCAAGGTTTGGAAAATGAGGACAGATGCGGCCAACAGCGTAACTGCACGTGAGCCAGAACACATGGCGAGCTCCTTTACCCACGAAAGCGTTACATTTCGAACTGTGTTGCCCAGGAACTCTAGAGACAGACACGCCACCCTGGGGGCCTGAAGGGGCTTATTGTGCAACTGCCAGGCCACACTGTGCAAGCTGAATCTTCAGTGGGTTGCGCCCTCTGAAGCGTTTGAACACTGGTTTTCACGCACGACATTCCAGTTTTGGGAGCCTGTTCATCGGTGCGGAAAAAGTATAGAGGGGCGGCCAAGCCGCCCCCTAAACGAAACTCTGGCGCGATCAGAAGGTGTAGCGTATCGCAAACTCCATCACGCGTGGATTGGAGAGCGTAGAGATGAAGTTTCCAAAACTCGTGACGTTGAACAGGCTGTTGTTGCCATCGATTTGCAAGGTTCCTACGTCGAAACGCGGGCTGTTCGTGAGATTGAAGTTCTCCCATGTAAACTTGACGGATTGTGCTTCGGTGATGTGCCAGCTCTTGCTCAAACCCACGTCGAAGTTGAACGTGCCCGGCCCTCGAAGCTCATTGCGTTCCCCCGATTCCCCCGGAAAGGCCTGGCGGAATTGAGCGATCGCCGAATTCGAGCCATTCGAGGGATTGCTGAACACATTCGGAGTATTGCCGGCCAGGATGAATCTACCCGTCTGCGGTTTTGTTCCATCCAAGATGGCGGCTGACTCCTCCTCGAAGTTCGTCGCCCAACCAAAGCCGCTGCCCACTGTGAACGGATAGCCGCTGGACCAGCGCCACAACCCCGAGAAATTCCAGCCGCCGATCACTGCATTCGCGAATCGTCCCATGCCGGACCCAAACTGCTTTCCGCGCCCGAAGGGCAACTCGTACACCCAATTGGCGTTCATGGCGTGCGTGGTATCGAAGTCGGAGACGGCGCGCAGCTGTTTCGGGAACCAGGAATTGATCACCTGGCTGGCAAACCCGCCGCCCTGGAACTGGTTAATCCGTTCGGCGTTGGAGCCTTGGTCTATCGACTTGGAGTAGGTGTAGTTAAGGTCGAACGTCAAGCCATGCGCCATGCGGCGGCGGAGGCTGAATTGACCGGCGTTGTAGGCGCTGTTTCCATTGCTAAACCAGCCGTAAAGCGAAGAATACTGCGGATTGTAATAGGCGTAACCATTCCCGCCGTTGGCAGTACTGCAGGCCGGATAGCAACTGGCTGTGATCAGTCCCGGGACGTCGGCATATTCGAGTGCGGTGGTTTCGTTACCTGCGTTGCAGGCAAACAAATCGTACATTGCCTGGGTTGCGGTCACGTTCCCTGCCAGTGGTGCGCCCGACGCCGTGGTCGTTGGCCCGCAAGGGACGCCGGGATTGCCGACCTCCGCACCAATTTGCGAGCTTGCAGGCCCGGCAGCGCCGGGGAACAAATTTTGCCAGTAGGGGATATTCTGCACGCTCTGTATGGGCACACCGGCCCGGTACTGCTGAGCCATGGCTGTAGCCGCCTGGAAGTAGGTCATGCCGCTCGCCGGATCGGTCAGATTCAATGGCATGGCCATGTCCTCTTCCTGCAATAACCGGTGGGCGAAACGTCCCACGTACGAAGCCTCGAACACGAAGCCGCTGGGCAGCTCGCGAGTGAAGGAGAAGTCCACCACATGGGAATATGGCGTTTTCAGCTTGTCGTTTAACCCCCAAGTAATTGCGAATCCGCCTCCAGCAAGGCTGGTCGGCGGCGTGACTGGGAAAGAACCGCTGGGGGGCGGCTCCACAATCGGACATGGCGCGGTGGGACAGGCACTGGTCGTCGCTGCGCTTACGGTCGGTATGGTGTTTAACGCGGAATAGCGGGCGGAGGTGTCCACCCCCTGAATGCCGGCGGGATTGGTTATCGAGGTGGTTAGACCGAATGCCCCGAGCTGGTCGAAACTGTTAACGATTCCTTCCCCGAAATGGTCGTAGTACATCCCGTAGCCGATTCGGACGGAACTCTTTCCCGCGCCACCCCAGAGCTTCTTGCCCCAGCCGCCGTCCGCGTTTGGCGAGAAAGCCAAGGCGAAGCGCGGAGCCACGTTGCCATAGTCTGTATTCCAGTAGGGCTTGCCTCCGTTCGCCTTTCCGGCGAGGCCAAAACTGATGAGCGGGTCATAAACCTGACCGTGAACCTGATCAGCCGCGCGTTGTTCGAAGAAGTTGCCCAGACTAGTGGTTGGTGCCACCTCCTCGCCGTTGACCTCGTAAGGCACTAACAGCAGCGTATAGCGCAGACCATAGGTCAGTGTTAAGTTGGGCTTAAGGTGCCACGAGTCCTGCCCGTACCACTCCCATTCATTGCCGCGGAAGTGCCGGGGAACCGGTGCCCCTTCGGGAAGCGGAGTAAGGGTTTTGTCTAGATTGTAGTTGGATCCGACTTGGGTCACCAGGCCCGCGAGAGCAGTTACCGCAAAATCGTAACTCGATGAATAGGACCCCTCGACAGCCGGGAAAGGCTGTCCCGTGGAGGGGTCAGTGAACGCAGAAGGTTGAAGGCTGGTGGGAGAGGTGCAGGCTGAGATGCAGGAACCGGCCAGCCAGTAGGAATTGGCGAGGGCCGTGAAGTAGGACGTTCCGTTCGACTCGCGGATGTTATCAATCGCGCGCAGGTCGACGCCAAATTGCAGCGTGTGGTTGCCTTTGACCTTGGTTAGGTCATCCACAAAGTTCTCGACGGGCACGGCGGTGCTGGTGCTGGGACTCTCCGAAGTGAGGTTATCCAAACCCCGGAAGTTGACAAAGTGCTGAGTCTGCTGACCAGCCACATCCAAGGCCTCCCGGATATAGCCATAATGGAAGTTATTGATCAAGGTGTTGCTGATCGCGGCGGAGTACCCCACGACTACCGCCTTGCTTGTAACCACCTGGGTACGGTTGGAAGGATCCCCCGGAAACTGTGATCCGCCGTCTCCTGTTATCGTGCTCGAATCGGAACTGAGCGCCGAGCGGTCGTCGTTCAGTATGCCCCGCACGAAAAGACGGTGGTTCCCGTTCGCGGTGAGGTTGTAATCGAATTTGACAACATAGGCATCCAACTTGGACGGCAACGGAGACGCAAACGTGAAGCCGCGATAATTAAGGCCGTCGCCCACGGCATCAGTATTGGGCAGCGGATATTGGTTGAAGAGAGCATTGGGATTGGCCCCGCCGATGTTCGCGAGCTGCGGATTTGGCCCGTTTCCCAGGGGGCAGGTCCCGAGACCGGTGCAGTTCGGATCCATCTCCATGAGGTTGGCCACGGTAAGCTGCTCGACGGAAGGAGTTTCGGTGCCGTTGCCGCAGGTCGGGTCGGCTCCGCAGTTCGGGTAACTCATGATCCCGTCGCGGAAGTTGGCGCTAGGAACAACGCGGGTAACCTGGAAGTCTTGCCGCACACGCTGGCCCTCGTAATCGCCAAAGAAAAACAAACGGTCCTTGATGATGGGCCCGCCCACAAATCCCCCGAAGGTGTTGCGGACCAAATGGGGCGGTACGTTCGGTTCACTGGCCTCTAACTCCGCCGCCTCGTTGAACCAGTCGTTAGCTTCGCCGATACCGCTGCGATTGTAGGCGTACACTCCGCCGTGAAGTTGGTTGGTGCCAGACTTGGTTACGAGTGAAACCTGTCCCCCGGAAGAGCGGCCCGTATCGGCATCGGCGTTGGCCGTTGTCACCTTAAACTCCTGAAGCGAATCAAGCGGGGCCCGCACCGCTCCGGAGAAAGCCGTCCCCAGAAGCTGGTCGTTATTATCGACTCCATCAAGGGTGATGTTGGTCTGGTCGCTGCGTGCGCCGTTAACCGAGCCACTGCGGCTGTCAGAAAGTGAGCTAATATTCGCGCTATTTCCGGTGAAGACTACGCCCGCTTGCAAGCTGAGAATCCCGGTGGGGTCGCGGCCTTCAAAAGGCAGGTCGGCAATCTGTTCGGTATCAAATGCGTGACCGAGCGTCGCGTTCACGGCGTTGACCATGGGAGCAACCCCGGCTACTTCCACCGTGACAACACCTCCCGAAACTTGCAAGTGCACATTCAGCGTGCTGGGGGTATTTACAAGCAACTCGACGCCAGTTTCGTCGACGGTCGCGAAACCAGTGGCGTTCACCGTCAACTTGTATGTCGAGGGTGGAAGTTGCAGAAACTCGTAGTTGCCTTGGCCGTCGCTCTGGGTGGCACGGCTGAATCCAGTGGCCGGGTTGGTAATGGTGACAGCCGCACCGGGCACCACTGCGCCCTTGGGGTCCGAAATGGTGCCGCGCAGCGAAGTGGTTGACTGGGCAACACTCAGGGCCTGGAAAACGAGCAGAGACGCGGCCAATACAGCAACTGCACCTAAGCCAGAACGCATGGCGAACTCCTTCACGCCACGAGGGCGTTACAATTCGTATTGTGCTTGCCCAGGAACGTAGAGACGCATGCAAGAGCCCGGGAACCTGATGGATCGTTATTCTGCAACTCCCGGGCCATATTGTTCAAGCTGATTCTTCAGTGTTTGTTCGCGCTGAAACGTTTGAATACAGGTTTTCACATACGACGTTCCAGATTTTGGAGCCTGTTTATACGGGTTTTCGATCATCGCGATTCGATTTTCCAATGAAGAGTGCCGCAGCGGCTAGTATGACCACGGGATAGCATTCGAGCGTGTAGCGGGGCTCTGGATTCTCCAGAGACCCAAGGAACAAAGATCGCAGCAGCAGAAATAAAACGAACAATCCGATGCCGAAAAGTCCGCGCGAGCGCAACAATCCCACAGTAGCCGCTCCGACATAAGCCAGGTTCACCAGGCCGAAGACGATGCTCACGGCGAGCCACGGGGGATCGTCATCGAACTCCCACCATCGCGGATCGGAAGGCAACAACTCGGTTCGCGGGCGCAGCCACATATCGGCAATGCGCAAGACCGGAAGCCACACGTAGTAGCGCAAAGGCCCGGCGTGAATGCGCGCCGCGGCCAGCGCCGCGAAGCGAGCGTCCAGTTCCGGAGTTACGTCGTGGTCCTGGTTATAATCGGCGATCAACTGCTTCGTGACCTGTCGCTGCTCAGCCGAATCGAAGGCGCGCTCGGGAAGTTGCGCGAGATCGATTGCGTCTCCGGGCGCCTTCCAATAAATTTCCTCTACCGAGGTGTACTCGGCAATCCAGGTCTTGGTCCAGCGATTGAAGCCCGCCATTACGAGTTCATCGGAATCGTTGGCATAGCGGGGCGCGAGGGGCTCGAAGCGGTGCATGGTATGCAGGTTCCGCAGCGTCCACGGGACCAGCGGCGCGAAAGTGCCAGCGGCGAGAATCGCTCCCACCCGTAGCATGGGCAACACGGGGGAGATATGACCGGGTCCCGCCGCCCGCCCGGCGAAAGTTTGCCGAAGTAGAAGCAGGACCCAATATCCGGCGATGGCCCCGAACAAAATGCCGCCATCGGGCCGCAACAGAATGCATGCCCCGATGGAAAGTCCACATCCAAGCCATATCGATAGCGCAGGGGTTGTAGTTGAGGCGATGTCGCGGCAGAGAGTGGCAAGTCCGCACACGGCCAAATCCAGGGCCAACGTGGTGAAAAAAATCTCCAACGTTTCCGTGAGAGCCGCAGCCGAGTAGTTTGCCAGGAATGGACAAAGTGCGGCTAGCAGGAAGGCAGCCTTCGCCGCACGTTCGGAGAGCATGCGGCGCGCAATGTCAGCGACCAGGAAGGACGTTCCCAGATCAAACACAATCTGAACAAGCAGAACCGCGCGGAAGTTGCTCCATCCGAAGATGGCGAAAATCGCGGCTAGAAACGCCGGGTATCCGGGCAGGCGGGAAAACGTCGGCACAACCTGGCCGGAGTCGGTGATGCCGTAGACGCCGTGCCCCAGCCAGTTCATGGCGATATCGGCATAGAGGCGGGAATCATCGACGAGGCCGGGAAAGTGAAGAGCAAACACAAGCCGCAGCGCCAGCCCCGCCAGGCCTCCCGCAAGAAAGAACCGAGCATCCTTCCGCACCAGTTCCAGCACGCTGAGAATATAGCGCGTTTGGAGTAATCTTCGGGGTCAGAAAGTGTATCTTAAGCAATAAGGACTTCTGCTCGTGCCCTCTCCCACCGGGAATTGACCGCTTGCCGCCTGCGGCATACGATGAACGCTTAGCCCTCCATGGCCGAACCCGTTTTTTACGATCCGCAACGCGCGCGCTGGAAGCGTCTCAAACGCCTTGTCGATGCGCTAGTCGTTGCGCTGTCAGCGCTGATTCTTTTCTTTGTGTACACCACCCTGCGGGATGAGCACCTGCCTGAACTGCTGTTCTCGCCGCAGAAACGCGCCTTCAAAGCGTTGAAGGAGAATGAGAAGGAAAAAGCCCGCGAGCGCCAGAAGAAGCTGGCCAGCCGATCCCACCGCAAATCGAAGCTGCCCGCTTCGGAGGTCAAACTCAACCAGGAAGAAGGAATCCGCGCGGCATTTTACGTTCCCTGGGACGCGGCCAGTTTCTCGTCTCTGCGCGATTATTCCCACCAGATCGATCTGCTGTACCCCGACTGGCTCCACGTGCTAACTCCCGACGGCCGTGTGCAGGGCGTGGACGACCAAACCAACAAGTTCTTTGACGTGGTGCAGAACAATCGCGTTCGCCCGGTCGACGACCGGGTCATGCCACTCCTCAAGACCGAAGACCCCGCCATGGAAGTCTTTCCCATGGTGAATAATTTTGATGGTGCCGAGTGGGTGGGAGGGATCACAGACTTCCTGAACAATCCCGCCGCTCGCGCACTTTTTCGGCAGCAAGTAGGAGCGTTTCTCTCCTCAGATCACTTCCGTGGTTTGATGGTGGATTTCGAGGCCTTCCCGAGCGTGGGACAGCCGGGCTATATTGCACTGCTAAACGAACTTTCCTCGGACCTGCATGCCCGCGGAATGAAGCTTTACGTCAGCTTGCCCCCACACAATCCAGAATTCAACTACGCCGCGATCGCGGCGCCGGCCGACGGTGTGGTCATCATGAACTACGATGAACACTATCCCGGCGCTCCGTCGGGACCAGTCGCTTCCCAGGATTGGTTTGTTGACAATCTCAAGTTCGCCGTGAAGGCAATCCCCAAAGAAAAGATCATCTGCGCCATCGCCAACTACGGCTACGACTGGGTACTCAAGCCGAAGAAGGGCAAGCTGCCGCTCGACGCCAAGGACCACAGTGTCACGCCCCAGGAGGCCTGGCTGGAAGCGCGCGATTCCGATGAAGACGTGTCCTTCGACGATGATGCGCTGAATCCGCATTTCAGCTATCTGGATGAGCGCAGCCTCCGCCACGACGTCTGGTTTCTCGATGGCGTTACCGCCCTGAATCACATGCGCGCCGCGCAGGCGCTGGGCATTCAGACTTTCGCTTTGTGGCGGCTGGGCGGCGAAGATCGGACACTGTGGCGGGTATGGGACATTCCCGGCGACCCCACCTCACTCGCCAAACTGCGCAGCGTGCCCCCCGGCCAGGATGTTGATATGGAGGGCCAGGGCGAGATCCTGCGGATCGAAGACCACCCGACTCCCGGCGTTCGTGACCTTACGATCGATCCGGACACAAAGCAGATTACTGACGAGGTTTTTCAGTCGTTGCCGGAACCTTACCGCGTGGCCCGCTACGGCTACAGTCCCAACAAAGTCGTGCTCACTTTCGATGATGGTCCCGATCCCGAGTGGACGCCCAAGATTCTCGATGTGCTCAAGCAGGAGCACGCGACGGCCACGTTTTTCCTGATCGGCATTCAGACCGACAAGTTTCCGGGCCTGGCCAAACGCATCTACCGCGAAGGCCATACCATCGGGAACCACACCTTCACGCACCCCGACGTGAGCAATATTTCTTCGACCTACATGAAGGTGGAGTTGAATCTCACAGAGCGGCTTTTCGCCAGCCTGGTGGGAGTTCGCGCCATGCTGTTGCGTCCGCCCTATGCCATTGACGAAGAACCTGATACCGCCGACCAGGTGCGGCCGCTCGAAATCGCGCAGGATTTGGGCTATACCACCGTGGGCAACCGGATTGACCCCAACGACTGGAGCGACAAGCCGCGGCGGCGCACTGCTGAGGAAATCACAGCTTCGGTTCTGGCGCACCTGCCGCCTTGCGGCCCCAATGACCTGCGGTGCGGCAACATCGTCCTTCTGCATGACGGCGGCGGAAACCGTGCGGAAACTGTGCGCGCGCTGCCCATGATCATTGAGGGCATTCGAGCCCGTGGACTGGAGATCGCTCCGGTTTACGAGTTGCTGGGCAAGACCCGGGCTGACGTAATGTCTCCGCTGCCCACCAGCCAGCGCTGGGCCGCAACCCTTGACCGCCTGGGATTCTGGCTCTTCGATGCAGCGGTAATGGGGATCACGTTGATCTTCTTCCTCGGCGATCTTCTCATGACTGGGCGCCTGCTGTTTATCGGTACGGCTGCGATTTACGATCGCCTGCAAGAGAAGATTTTCGGCAAGCCAGCCGAGGTCGCTTCTTACAAACCCAAAGTCGCGGTGCTCATCCCCGCCTACAACGAAGAAAAAGTGATTGAGCGCACGGTGCGCGCCGCGCTCAACTCCAACTATCCCAACGTGCGTGTGATCGTGATCGACGATGGATCCAGGGATCGCACCCTTGAAGTGGCGCGCACCGCCTTCGCCCGCGAGGAAGCTGTGGGAAGGGTCGTGATCCTTACCAAGCAGAATGCGGGCAAGGCCGAAGCTCTCAACTACGGCATCGAACACATCAAAGACGCCGAGATTTTCGTTGGCATCGACGCCGACACCATCATCGCCAGTGACGCCATTTCGCGCCTGGTGCCGCATTTCATCAATCCGAAAGTCGGCGCCATCGCGGGCAACGCCAAGGTGGGGAACCGCGTGAATTTGTGGACGCGCTGGCAGGCTCTCGAATACATCACTAGCCAGAACTTTGAACGGCGTGCGTTGGATGTCCTCGGCGCGGTCAGCGTGGTCCCGGGCGCCATCGGCGCGTGGCGCGTTTCCGCCGTGCGCGAAGCGGGCGGCTTCCAGGTCGACACAGTCGCCGAAGACGCCGATCTCACCATGGCTTTGTTACGGCGCGGCTATCGCGTGGAATACGAAGACATGGCTCTCGCCTACACTGAAGCTCCGACCAACGCGAATGGGTTGATGCGCCAGCGTTTCCGCTGGTCCTTCGGGATTCTGCAAGCCGTTTATAAGCACAGTGCAGTTTTCGCGCGCAAGGGAGTGTTGGGCTTTGTGGCGTTGCCGAACATCGTGATCTTCCAGATCCTGCTGCCGCTGGTGTCGCCGTTGATCGACATCATGTTCGCCTTCGGCGCGATCTGGTACTTCATCCAGAAACACTTCCACCCCGATTCCACCGACCCTGCCAGCTTTCACAAGCTGGTTGCTTTCTTCTTCGTATTCCTGGTGGTTGATTTTCTGGCGTCGGCGCTGGCGTTCGCGCTGGAGCGCCGCCGTCCCGACGATAAAGAAGATGTGTGGCTGCTAAGCCAGGTCTGGCTGCAGCGCTTCGCTTACCGCCAGTTGTTTTCAGTGGTCTTGTTCAAGACTTTAAAGCGTGCACTCGAAGGCCGCAGGTTCGCCTGGGACAAACTGGAGCGCACGGCTGCGGTAAAGTATGTGCCGTCGGAGAACCGGGATCAGGTAAACGTGCCGTAGCGGGCAGCGAACTGCGGCCAAGAACGGAAGCAAGAACTTAAGAGTGGCTCTTTCCTTCGGCCACTTCCAGCCGCGTTTCGGCTTTGGCCAGCGCATTCAGGGAGCGTTCGACGTCGACGTTGGGATCGCCGCTTGCCAATCGCTGCTCGGCGCGTTCTTTCGCTTTGCGGGCGCGTTCCACGTCAATGTCTCCGGGACGCTCGGCGGTCTCGGCCAGAATCGTCACTTTATCCGGCAACACCTCCGCAAATCCCCAGGCTACGGCAAGCCGCTGCTCTTCTGAACCGGTGTGGAACGTGATTTCGCCCACAGCCAGCTCGGTGATCAGGGGCGCATGCCCCGGCAGGATGCCGAGATAACCGTTCTTTCCGGGAATCTGCGCTTCTGTCGCAGCCGTGGTGACTACTTTCTTTTCCGGCGTGACGATCTCGAGTTGGAAAGTATCGGACATCAGTTCTCAGTTCTCAGTTCTCAGTTCTCAGTCAGATCGTTGACTGAACACTGATCACTGGCCACTGACCACTTTCTACGCTGCCGCCTTCATCTTCTCTGCCGCTTCCAGCACTTCTTCAATCGGTCCCTTCATGTAGAAGGCCTGTTCCGGGATGTCGTCGTACTTGCCTTCGACAATGGCCTTGAAACCTTTTACGGTGTCGGCAATCTTTACGTAACGTCCTGCTGCTCCGGTGAACTGTTCGGCTACGTGGAACGGCTGCGAGAGGAAGCGTTGAATCTTGCGCGCTCGCGCCACCGTGAGCTTCTGGTCTTCGCTGAGTTCGTCAATACCGAGAATCGCGATGATGTCCTGCAGATCCTTGTACGTCTGTAGCGTCTTCTTCACCGACTGCGCCACGTCGTAGTGTTCCTGTCCGACGATGCGCGCGTCGAGAATGCGCGAGGTCGAGGCCAGCGGATCGACCGCGGGATAAATTCCAATCTCAGTCAACGCTCGTGAGAGCACCGTGGTGGCGTCGAGGTGAGCAAACGTTGTGGCCGGCGCTGGATCGGTCAAGTCGTCGGCGGGAACGTAAATGGCCTGCACCGAAGTGACCGAGCCTTTCTTGGTCGAGGTAATGCGCTCCTGCAATTCACCCATTTCCGTTGCCAGGTTCGGCTGATAGCCCACGGCGCTGGGCATGCGGCCCAGCAGAGCAGAAACTTCCGAGCCCGCCTGCGTGAAGCGGAAGATGTTGTCGATGAAGAGCAGCGTGTCCGCGCCTTCGGCGTCGCGGAAGTATTCCGCCACCGTAAGGCCGGTCAGCGCCACGCGCAAACGCGCGCCGGGAGGCTCGGTCATCTGCCCGTAAATCAGCGCTGCTTTCGAGTGCGCCGGATCCCCTGGCTTGATCACGCCGGATTCCGTCATTTCCAGCCACAAGTCGTTGCCTTCACGCGTGCGCTCGCCGACACCGGCAAACACGGAGTAGCCGCCGTGGTTCTTGGCGACGTTATTGATGAGTTCCATGATGACGACGGTCTTGCCCACGCCCGCGCCGCCAAACAAGCCGATCTTGCCGCCCTTGAGGAACGGCTGAATGAGATCAATGACTTTCACGCCGGTCTCAAACATTTCCGCCGTGGTGGCCTGCTCGTCGAAGGCTGGCGCCAGACGATGAATCGGCATTCTTTTTTCGTATTCAACCGGACCAAGCTGATCCACAGGCTCGCCGATCACATTCATGACGCGCCCCAATGTGCCGCGGCCCACGGGCACGGAGATTGGTCCGCCCTGGTCGATAGCCTTCATGCCGCGGACCATGCCGTCAGTCGCCGACATGGCGATGCAGCGCACGCGCCCTTCGCCCAAGTGCTGTTGCACCTCGAGAATCACGTTGATGGGGCTGGGCACGGTGAAGCCGTCGCTTACCACTCGCACCGCCTCATAAATCGGTGGCAGATGGCCTTCGGCAAACTGCACATCGACGGCCGGCCCCGCAATTTGAACGACATGTCCTACGTTTTCAGCCATATGTTGTTCGCTCGTCTCGGTACTGGGTACTAGGTACTAGGTACTTAGGTACTCGCTACATCGCGGCCGCGCCGCTGACGATCTCGATAATCTCTTTCGTGATTTTCGCTTGCCGCGCCCGATTCATCACCAGCGTGAGCGAGTCAATCATATCCGTGGCATTGCTGGTGGCGGAATCCATCGCGGTCATGCGCGCGGCGTGCTCGGCGGCCACGGACTCCAGCAGCGCACGGAAAACCTGGATAGCAACGTACTTCGGCAGCAACGCGCGAAACAATTCATCCGGCGGTTGCTCGTAGATGTAATCCACCTGAGCTGTGCCGAATGACGCGCTTTCTTCACCCGATCCCTCGTTGGAGCGCAATCCAACTCCCGCGCTGATCGCCGCTTCCCTGGCTTTTATCTTTTCTTCTTCCGTCATCTCCTCGGCCAGCCGCACCGGCGGCGCACCAATGTGCTCGACGGGAAGAATCTGTTCCACGATGAGCCGCTGGGCAATCACCGACTTGAATTCGTTGAATACGACGTAAACCGCATCAATCTCCTCGCGCTGATAACGCCGGATGACACTCTCCGCCAGAGCCCGCGCCTGCGCGAATTCCAGCTTGCCGAGAACGCCAACGTGCTCTCCCGTGATTTGTATCGCGGCGGCGCGCTCCGGCGCCGCAGGCTGGGTTTCGAGCGACTCCCCAGTCTCCGCCAGGCTGTGGGTCTGCACCGCCGCCGCAGGATAGCGCCGGCGCAGGAAATCGCGCCCCTTGCGGCCAATCGCCTCGATATCGATATTCTTCCCCGCTTTGGATTCGATGAACCGGCTAGCCGCCTTGGTGATGTTCGCGCTGAACGCGCCCGCCAGTCCCTTGTCGCCGGTCACAACGATCAGCAGGATGTTTTTCTCCGCGCGCTGCGCCAGCAACGGATGCTTCGGTTCGCCCGTTTCGGGATCGTAAATCTCCGCCCGCGCCACTAGAGACTTCAACACATTCGTCAGCATCAGCGCATAGGGACGGGCCGACAAAGCACGATCCTGCGCCCGGCGCAGCTTCGCAGCCGAGACCACCTTCATGGCCTTGGTGATCTGCCGCGTGTTCACCACGCTGCGGATTCGGCGACGGATGTCGAGAATGTTGGGCATTGAGTTGCGAGTACCTAGTACCCAGTACCTAGCGAAGACGCTTCAACTCGGTACCTGGCGCTCGGTACTATTTCGCTACCACTTCCCTGCTCGCCACAAATTGCTGCTTCGCCTGCTTGATTACATCGGTCAACTGCGCCTTCAGTGCATCATCGAGTATTTTTTTCTCCATGATTGTGCGTAGCAGGCCACCTTGGGTCGCGTCCACGTATTCGTAAAGCTCTTTCTCGAAGTCCCGCACCTGATTCACGGGCAGGTCGTCGAGAAATCCTCCGGTACCGGCGAAGATGATCAGAATTTGTTTCGAAAACGGCAGCGGAGAAAATTGATTCTGCTTCAACAGTTCCACCAGACGTTGCCCGCGGTTGAGCTGTGCCTGCGTGGCCTTGTCGAGATCGCTGCCAAACTGCGCAAACGCCGCCAGTTCGCGATACTGCGCCAGTTCCAGCTTCAGGGTTCCGGCCACCTGCCGCATGGCCTTGATCTGCGCGCTGCCACCCACGCGGCTCACTGACAGACCTACGTTCACCGCAGGACGGACGCCCTGATTAAACAAATCTGTTTCCAGATAAATCTGACCGTCGGTAATCGAAATGACGTTCGTCGGAATGTAAGCCGACACGTCGCCCGCCTGCGTTTCGATAATCGGCAGTGCCGTCAGCGATCCGCCGCCATTCTTGTCGCTCAACTTGGCGGAACGCTCCAGCAGCCGCGAGTGCAGATAGAACACGTCTCCGGGATACGCCTCGCGCCCCGGCGGACGCCGCAACAGCAGAGAAATCTCGCGGTAGGACGCCGCATGCTTCGATAGATCATCGTAAATCACCAGCGCGTGCCGCTTGGTGTCGCGGAAATACTCACCGAGGGCGGTCGCCGCATATGGCGAAATGTACTGCATGGGCGCGGGTTCCGACGCCGACGCCGCCACTACGATGGTGTACTCCATCGCGCCGGCGTCTTCGAGAATCTTCACCACCTGCGCAATCGACGACCGTTTCTGCCCGATCGCGTTGTAAATGCAGACCAGGTTATTGCCCTTGCTGTTGATGATGGTGTCGAGCGCGACCGCGGTTTTTCCAGTCTGCCGGTCGCCGATGATCAATTCGCGCTGGCCGCGGCCGATCGGGATCATGCTGTCGATGGCCTTCAGTCCCGTCGCCATGGGTTCGCGCACCGGCTGCCGGTCGATGACTCCAGGCGCCAGCCGCTCCAGCGCGATGAACTGATTGCTCGCAATGGGACCTTTGTCGTCGATGGGCCGGCCGAGAGAATCCACCACGCGGCCGATCATCGCGTCGCCCACGGGCACGCTCATGATGCGGCCCGTACGCTTCACCTCGTCGCCCTCTTTGATCTCCGTGTATTCACCGAGCAGCACTACGCCCACCTGGTCTTCTTCCAGGTTCATGGCAATGCCGGCCACGTCGTGGGGGAAGGAAAGAAGTTCGCCGGCCATCACTTTGTCCAGACCATACACGCGCGCGATGCCATCGCCCAGCGTGATGACGGTGCCGGTCTCGTCCACGGAGATCTTCGATTCGTAGTTCTCGATCTGCTCGCGGATCAGTTTGGTAATTTCGTCTGCTTTGATCTGTGCCATAAGTAGCTCTCAGCTTTCAGCTATCGGCCTTCAAAATCTGTGAGGCGCTTGCAGGACTATTCGCTGACAGCTGAAAGCTGACAGCTGACGACTAATTGCCGCTAATAGCTTCCTTTAACCTCTCCAACTGACCTTTCACCGAACCGTCGTAGATCGTGCTGCCGACGCGGACTACTGCGCCGCCCAGGAGTGACGCGTCCTCTCCGTATTGCGCACGGACTTTCTTGCCAGTCAGTTTTCCGACCTGGGCTTCGAATTCGCGCTTCTCCGCATCGCCTAATGCGCGAGCGCTGGTGATCTCGGCCTCGGCGAATCCCAGGCGCGCATCGAGTTCCTTCTCCAATTGCTGGATAATTGGCTCCAGAAAATGTGTCCGCCTGTGATCGATCAGCACTGCGACAAGATTCCGCACCTGCTTTGAAATCCCATCCCGCCCGGCGATCACATCCAGCACTTGCCGCTTCTGCTCGGCGGGAACCGCAGGATTCTCCCACACTCTCCGCAGCTCTGAGCTCGCGGCGAGAAGGCTTGCGATCGTGCGCAACTCCGCCAGCGAGCGATTTACATCGAGATGCGAGTCGAGAACCACATCCGCACAGGCGCGTGCATAGGTCCCCGCCACCGAAGCCATGCTCTATTGCCCAGCCTTTCCTGGGCCTGCGCCCTCAGACGTTCCCAACTCAGTGGCAAACCTACGCAGCAGCGCCTGATCGGTCGCAGCGTCCACACGAATCTGCTTCTGCGCCAGCCCGACTGCCAGATCAGCCGCATAAGCCGTCAACTCGCGCCGCGCAGCTTTGGCGGATGCGGCGATCTCCTGCTGGGCCGACTCCACCATCTTCCGCGCGTCTTCCTGCGCCGCCGCCTGGAGGCGAGCTTCCTCGGCTCCAGCTTCCTTCTCCGCGGCATTGCGCATCATGCCAATTTCGACATCCAGCTTCATCAGGCGTGACTCGATCTCAGCCAGCCTGCGCCGCGCTTCGTCGCTGGCTTTCTGCGCCTCCTGCATCGCTTTCTGGATTGCCGCCGTGCGCGCGCTGAAGGCGGTCGGCAAATACTTGCGCGCCGCCCAGAAAATCACTCCCGCGATGGTGGCAAAATTCAGCAACACACACAGAAAGTAAGCATTCCCTGTACTCAGCCCTGTGTGCCGCGCAATGAACCGCACCGATGGCGACTCTTTAAACTGCGCTTTGTCGTCTTTTTCTTCTCCGGCAGCTTCGCGCGTCTCGTGCGTCAGTTGCCGGGCAAAACCCGGCTGCTTCGAGGCGTCATTGGACTGCTGTTGCTTTGGAGGCTGTGCGGACTGCTCCTGCGCCCGAAGCAACGCTACGGCGCCGACAAAGCTCATACCCAGCAGGGCGAACAGGCCGGCTCGAAGAACCCTCTTCAAGGAGGTCATCTTTTTCGGCATCGTGTTATTCACCATCAGCGCCCCGCCCCGGCCGGTTCCAGCACCCGCCGCATGATCTCCTGCGCCAATGCCTGCGCCTCTGCTTGCAAACCGCCCAACGCCGCGTCGCGATCTTTCTGGATGTCAGCCTTCGCGGCCTGCACCTGTGCTTGAGCCTGCTTGCGCGCATCGTTCAGCGCCGCGGTGCGCGCTTCCAGCGCTAGCTTGCGCCGCGACTCCTGCGCGCGGAACACCGTGGCCCGCGCCTCGCGCAGCCGCTGCTCGTACTCGGAGGTGCGCGCTTCGGCTGCCGCAATGTCAGCCCGCGACTTTTCAACCGCGCCTTCGGTCTTACTGCGACGCTCCTCCAGCACGCGCCGCAAAGGTTTGTGCACAATGGCGTTGTAGAGGACGTAAAGCAACGCCAGCAGGATCACCGTCGGCACCGCTCCGAGCAGTAATTCGCCTAGTTGTCGTAGCGTTTGATCCATTGCTGCTGCTATTCAGGAAAATGAGGGCTATGAAAACTGTTAAGTCTAACGTCCGAAGGAGTTTATGTCAACGCAAAGGGTTGATTTTGCCGCATTCTTCGACACAGCGAAACGCTCAAAATGGGCAAAAGCCGGCTCCACGCCCTTGTGGTCCGCCAAATGCAGAAATCTGCAACTAATCCTTGACTTCCCGCCAAACAGGATTAGCATTGATGTATCACCTCCGATCCAATTCAGGATCGAATGGGCCGATAGCCAAGGAATGTCACCGCTTCTTGGTTGCCGGCCCATTTAAATTGCGCCCCTTTGCCACCGCAAACTCCCGCACCCGCCTGACCATCGACTCCGGCGCTTCCACTTCCAACTCCACCGCTCCATCCTTGTAGGCCCGCGAATGGATTCGCGCCTTCGCTTCGAGCATGGCCAGGATCTTCCCCTCTTTCTGCGGCACGCGCAGATGCACGCGGCGGATGGGGTCTTCTTCAATCATCGCGTCGACGCGCGCCAGCAGCTTGTCCAGCCCCGTGCCCTCTGCTGCCGAAACATACACGGTTTTCGCATCCAGCAGAGCGTCGTTCACCAAGCCCTCGGCCACTTCTTCATCCAGCAGATCCACTTTATTCATCACTCGCAGCCGCGGCTTTTTCTCGGCTTCCAGCTCTTTCAGAACAATTTCCACCTGGGCATCCTGCTCGGCTGAAAGCCGGCTGCTGGCGTCGGAAACGTGCAGAATCAGCGAGGCGCGTTGAACCTCTTCCAGCGTGGCCCGAAAGGCCGAGACGAGCGTGTGCGGCAGGTTGCGGATGAATCCCACCGTATCGGACATGAGCACCTTGCGCTTTGAAGGCAAAACCACGGCGCGAATTGTCGGATCGAGCGTGGCGAACATGCGCGGCGAAGCCAGCACCGCAGCCCGCGTCAGCGCGTTGAACAGCGTTGACTTCCCCGCGTTCGTATATCCCACCAGCGCCACGGTCGCCACCGGAGCCGACTCGCGCCGCTGGCGCTGCTGCGCCCGGATGCGCCGCACATTCTCCAGTTGCTGCTCCACGTGCCGCACCCGCCGCGCGATCTTCCGCCGGTCGGTTTCGAGCTGGGTTTCGCCGGGACCTCGCGTGCCGATGCCACCGCCGAGTTGCGACATTTCTACGCCGCGCCCTGCCAGCCGCGGAAGCATGTAATGCAACTGCGCCAGTTCCACCTGCAGCTGGCCTTCCCGCGTGCGGGCGTGCCGGGCGAAAATGTCGAGGATAAGCTGGGTGCGGTCGATGACCCGCCGCTTGACGATTTTCTCGATGTTGCGCTGCTGTGACGCGGTGAGATCGTGATCGAAGAGAAGAAGGTCGGCATTCACCGACGCGGCCGCCCCCGCAATTTCTTCCAGCTTGCCCGCGCCGATTAGAGTTGCCGGATCAGGCCGGTCACGGCGCTGCAGAATTTCGCCGACCACGGTCGCGCCTGCGCTCCCCGCCAGCGTGCGCAGCTCCGCCAGCGATTCTTCCGCGTCGAACTCCGGAATGCTCGGCTTGTTGGTATTGGACTTTCCCGAACCTGATGGCGATCCCGCCGTTAACCCGGCAACCGGCGCAGCGGACGCCGTATCCCGAGCCGCTTGCGCCTGCGCGGTAACCGTGCCCTTGGCGCCACGTCCACGGGTTCGCACGTCAATCCCTACTAAGAACGCGCGTTCTCGCAATTCCTCCGGGCGCGGTGTCTCTGCGCCGAAAGCCACACGTCCGGCTGCGGACGCACGATCACGAGTCTTCTTGGGATGAGAACTGCGCAAGCCGAAGACGCCTTACCCTTCAGTGCCCGAGGCGCTCGCCACTGAAACCGCCACCGGACCCGGTGACGACGATGAGGCAGTCCCGGGCGCGGCTGCGGCCTTCGCCTCCGGGTGCGCCATGTGCGTGCTGTGCGCCCCGGTTCGCCCCATAACAATAGTCGAGATGGCGTGCTTGAAAATCAATTGCTCTTGCCCGTTGGCCTCCAGCACCACGGAATACTTGTCAAAGGAACGAATGCGGCCGGTTAACTTCACCCCGCTTAGCAGGTATATGGTGATGCTCAACCTCTCTTTGCGGGCCGTGTTCAGGAACGAATCCTGAATGTTTTGCGCCGGCTTGCTGCTCTCCATAGCCGATCTCCTTAGAGTTCTTTGACCTGCGCCGCACCGACCTGCACACTTCTAGCCGCCTGGTGACCCTCACAGCAAAGCATGTTCCTTCACGGCTTTCCGCCTTCAGGAACGCGGGGTGAAACCTGCTTCCTCGCCGCCCAGTTTCCGAGAGCTGCGCCGCCCAGCAGGTGCTGCGAGTACGATACGGCGTCCCCCCGCGCTTTTCAACTCGGAACTTGTGGAAACCGAATTTCTTAAACGGTGTCAAGATTTTGCCAAGTCCTCGCTCCCATCCCTCTTCTACCCTTGTGTACAATCCCTCGTGGGTAGACCTGCGCATAGCGCACCGAGCCCTTCTTTTTGTTAAGTGTTATGACGGACAGAGGGTGAAATCCCAGGAGGCATCATGGTCAGTGCCGCTCTCGCGACTTTCTTTGGACCCCAAATCAACATTCCGCCGGACTTTAATACTAACTTCCTCATGCTGGTGCGCTGGATCCACTTCCTCGCCGGAATCACGTGGATTGGCCTTCTTTATTTCTTTAACCTGGTGAATGTCCCCTTGATGAAGGAGCTCGACGCGCCCACCAAGGGTAAAGTGATGCCTGCCCTGATGACCCGCGCCCTGTGGTGGTTCCGCATGTCCGCTGCCTTGACCGTGCTCGCTGGCTTGATCTATTGGGGGATCATCGTCGCCACCGATGCGCACAACGGGCAGATCCAAGGATTGAATGCTTCCAGCGGCCCCGTCATGGGCAGTTTCTTTCTGATCTGGACCATCGTCTGGGGAGTTCTCTACGCCTGCCTCATCCCCGGCAAGGGAATCTTTGACAAAGGAGCGTTCGTCGGTGTCGTCTATGCGGTGGTCGTTGCAGCCGCAGCCTGGCTCTTCCTAAGCCTGAACAGCCATGGCTGGGAGAGCAGCCGCTTGCTTTCCATCGGAATCGGCGGCGGCATCGGATGGGTCATGCTGCTCAATGTCTGGGGGGTGATCTGGCGCATCCAGAAACGCCTCATTCTGTGGACGCGGGACAATGCTACGAACGGCACGCCCATGCCCGACAAAGCCAAAGCCATGGCACGTCAGGCGTTCCTGGCATCGCGCGCCAACGCCTTCCTGTCAGTAGCTATGCTGTTCTTTATGGGAGCGGCCAGCCATTACCCTATGTTCGGGAAATAAGAGGGTCCTGAGGGTTATACCGCCAATGTGGCGGGATATCCGGGCGCTGCCGCCCTATCCTGCTACAATCGCCTTTTCTGTGACCACGTCTCCCACGAAGCCTAAATCGTCCAAGCCGGATTCGGCGAAAGCGAATTCTACGGGCGCGAACCCGCCTGACTCTGTGCCGCTGCTGGATCTGCATCGACAATATGAACAAGTGCGCGCCGAAGTGCTCGCGGCGGTGGGCCGCGTGTGCGCTTCGCAGCACTACATCCTGGGACCCGAAGTGGAAGCATTCGAGCGCGAACTTGCGGACTTCTGCGGCACGCACGATGCCGTCGGCTGCTCCTCCGGCACAGACGCGTTGTGGCTGGCACTCGCTGCCGCCGGAGTGCAGGCTGGAGACCAAGTTCTCACTACCCCGTTTAGCTTCTTCGCTTCGGCCAGTGCCATCGTGCGCGTGGGCGCGCGTCCGGTGTTTACTGACATTGAAGCAAGCACATTTAATCTCGATGCCACACAGGTCGGATCTTTCTTGCGCGCCAGCCAGCGGGACAAACTCCGCGCCCTGCTTCCAGTTCATCTCTACGGCCAGTGCGCGGACATGGACCGTTTCCAGATCATCGCCGACGAATTTCATCTTTCCCTGATCGAAGATGCCGCGCAGGCCATCGGCGCCTCCTGGCACGGCCACCGCGCAGGATCGATGGGCGTCTCCGCCGCCTTCAGCTTCTATCCCACAAAAAATCTCAGCGCTTACGGCGACGCCGGGTTGGTGACTACCAACAATCCTGAGATGGCTGAGCACATGCGCCGCCTGCGCAACCACGGCAGTCCGCGCCGCTACCTTCACGAAGAGGTGGGATGGAACACCCGCCTTGACGCCATGCAGGCCGCCGTCCTGAGCGTGAAGTTGAAATATGTCGAAGGGTGGAACGAAGCCCGCCGCCAGTGCGCCGCGCGCTACGACCGGCTCTTTGCCGCGGCGGGCCTGACATCAACGGGTGGGCAGCCGGAGAACGCTGCGCCCGTCCAACTTCCGCAGCCTTCGGCGCACGCTTACCATGTTTTCCACCAGTACGTCATCCGCGCCTACCGGCGCGACGAGCTGCGCGAATTCCTCACGGCGCGCAAGATCGGGACTGAAATCTACTATCCCATCCCCCTGCACCTACAGCCCTGTTTTGTTTATCTTGGATACCGCGAAGGCGACCTGCCTGAAGCCGAACGCGCCGCGAAAGAGGTGCTCGCCCTGCCTATGTTCCCAGAACTCACCGAAGCCGAGCAGCGCCGCGTGGTTGAAAGTATCGCGGACTTCTATTGCTAGTTTCGGGCTGATTGAGGTAACGTTTTCCCCTGGTCGGGCATCCATAGGTTTGGACTCAGGAGATGAAGTCATGAGAAATTTCCCAACCGCCGCCTTAGGGATATCTCTTGCGCTCTTAGTTGTCGGCCCGGTTTCGTCGCCAAAAGCGCAAACATCGGCTGCCGATGCCGTCCGCAAACCCGTAGTAGTTGAGCTATTCACCTCAGAGGGCTGTTCAACATGTCCGCCAGCGGATGTGTTGCTGCAGAAGCTGGAAGAGATGCAACCGGTAGCCGGGGCCGAAATCATCCCTCTGGAAGAGCACGTGGATTATTGGAATCATGACGGGTGGATCGATCCCTACTCCTCCCAGGAGTGGACGGCGCGCCAGTTAACCTACCAGACGTTGTTCAAGAAAGACATATATACCCCTCAGTTCGTCGTAGATGGGAACACCGAACTAGTGGTCAGCAGTCCGCACGCGGCCGTAGTCGAACTTGAGAAGGCGACGCAGCGCGCGAAAGCAGCGGTTTCGATTACTGCTGGCCAGTCGGAGGAACACGGCTCGCAGCACTTCACCGTGTCGGTTGGAAAGCTAGAGGGAAACACAGGCGGCGATCCTGCGGAGGTCTGGCTGGCGGTGACCGAGGATGGCCTGCATAATTCGGTAAGCCGGGGAGAGAATGCCGGGCGGGTTCTGAACCATGTGGCCACGCTGCGATCCTTGCACAAGATCGGGGTTGCGGACGCGGCCGGGGCATCGGCATCGTTTACTGGAGATGCCCTGGTCAAGCTCAAATCAGACTGGGATCTGGCAAAGGTGCACGTGACGGTTTTCGTCCAGAAGAAGAAAAGCCGGGAGATTCTCGGAGCCGCCTCCATCAGAATCAAGAGTTAGACGCGGAATCTGGAGACGCCGCTGGCGGCGTCTCCAAATAGAAAACTACCTACCGCAGATGCTTCGGCGCCTGTTTCTGCTCTCCCGGAGCCAGCACCCGGCGCACAATCGGTGAGTTCATCTTGTACTTGCGTTCGCTGATGTTGCCGCTATCGTCTTTCACGTGCAGGATAAAAACAGGAAGCATACCTTCCTTGTCGAAATTCTCATTCGTCACCGTTACCGGCAGCACACCGTTCAGCCCGTGCTCGCGGTAGGCAGTTTCGTAGCGATGCTTCTTGACATTCCAGGTGAAGACGCGGATCTGATCGTAGTCGTACGGCAGGCCGTCACGCGGTTCGGAGAGGACGCATAGATACTGCGGAACTTTCTTATCTGAACCTTCTTTGCCCGGGTCCAGCACCTGGTTCAGCACGAAGAACGCGACAAAGCGTTGGCCTTCGGCGTACTGCGCAACATCAAGCGGAACGTCGAGGTCCACCATCCTTGCCAGAACCCAGCCGACGCGGTTCTGCCCGTCGCGCACCAGCCACCAGTCCTCCAGCGCCGGGTCCGAGGATGTTCTGAGGCCGGAAGTTTTCCCGCCGGAAGCTTTCGCGGACTTCGCCGCCACCGGGACCGATCCCGACTGCTTCTCCGCCGTTGCGCGCTTCAGCACGGAAACCCTCGCTCCTGCCGAGAGCTGATACAGATGCTCACTCTCACGGCCGGGCGTGATGTGCAAGTTCGTTTCGTTGCGGAGCACGCCGGGCGACTGGATGGGATCGTTCAAGTTTTCCTGCGTCAGCTTCTGCAAGGTGTCGTAGGTCTGCTGATCCACCAGATAGCGTTGCTCGATCCAGCCCTCGATGCCGCCCTCGGTCCGCACTCGGGAAAAGCGCTTCTCGCGCTCCAGCACCTCCACGCGCTCGCCGTTCTTGACCGTACCCACGTGGTTATAAACGGTAGCCACCTGGTCGCGCAGTGTGGCTTGCGCCGCCGAGACATAATTGACCTCGAGCACCCGGTGGCCTTTGCGATTGCAAGCGCAAAGTGCAAGTAACGCCATCGCGGCCAGCGCAAAGGCCAGGACGAGGCGACGAGAAAGCGATGGGTGAGGTGGTTTCACAGTCAACGAGGCCGCTTCAGCCAATCCATCTCCAGCGAGGCTAACTTCCTACTATAGCGCGACGCGGGATAGCTTGCGGATACTGAGGTACATGCCATATATCCCGCGAAAGCCGGGTCTCGGCAGTAACCTGACATCGCGAACGCGCTTCGGGTACCATAAAGGCAGAATAAGTTATCACCCGATTCGCGATGAAAAACATGTTCAGGAATCCGTTCACTCTTTTGTTGCTGCTGGGGTTGATGTTCGCCGCCTGCGTGTGCGGGGCGTCAAATGACTCGGTGAATCCCGCGTTGCGACCGCCCAAAGGCGCGCAGGTGGCCATTGTGGTCTTCGAGGACCTTCAGTGCCCACAATGCCGCCGGGTGGCGCCCATTCTCGAGCGGGCGTCGAAGACCTACAAGATTCCCCTGGTGCGCCACGATTTTCCGCTGCCCATGCACAACTGGTCCTACGATGCGGCGATCATGGCCCGTTACTTCGATGAAACTTCAAAGGCTCTGGGCAACGACTTCCGGGACTACATTTTCGCGAACCAACTGGAGATCAATCCGCAGAACCTGCGCGGCTATGCCGAAAAGTTCGCGGCCGAACACAAAGTAGCTTTGCCCTTTCTGATCGATCCGCAGGGAAAGTTTGCCGCCGAGGTTAACGCCGACCGCGACGTGGGCAAAGCCATCAAGCTTGACCACACCCCCACCGTGTACGTGGTCAGCAGCCGTCATCCAGACCAGCCCTTCAAAGAGATTGACCCGAGGCAGATCGACACGCAACTTTACGTGCTGATCGACGCCATGATGAAGGACTAACAGTTCTCAGTTCTCAGTTCTCAGTTCTCAGTTCTCAGTTCTCAGTTCTCAGTCTCGGTTGCCAAACGCGCAACGTGAAACCTCACAACTGATGGCTGCATTCAGTCGCCGAATCCTATGCCGATGGCGCGCGCAGTGCGGACGATTTCTCCGTTGGGATTCACGGACTTGAGATGGCCGATGGCATGAGCTACATCGACAGAAACGATGGAGTCACCGTGCAGGGCGACCATCATGCCGAAACCTCCGGCCGCGATCAGATCGACAGCAGCCACGCCGAAGCGCGTGGCCAGAATGCGGTCAAAGGGCGAGGGCGTGCCTCCGCGCTGAATGTGCCCCAGCACGCTGACCCGCACTTCTTTCTTCGAGCCATGGGCAATGGCGTTGCCGATCAGGTTGCCAACTGCACTGGCCCGGCGGTTCTCCTTCAATTCGGGCGGCAGCTTCACGCCTTCAGCCACCACCACGATGGTGAAGTGTTTGCCGGTTTTCTCGCGTTCGGCGATGTGCCGGCAAACGTGCTCGATGGTGAACGGGATTTCGGGAATGAGGATGACGTGAGCACCGCCGGCGATGCCGGCCTGCAGCGCGATCCAGCCGCAGTCGCGTCCCATCACCTCCACCACCATCACGCGATGATGCGAGGCGGCCGTGGTGTGAATCTTATCGATGGCGTCGGTGACCGTATGCAGCGCGGTATCGAAGCCGAACGTAACCTGGGTTGCGGAAAGATCGTTGTCGATGGTTTTAGGAACGCCGACGATCTTCATTCCCTTCTGAAAAAGCTCGTGCCCAATCTTCTGCGATCCGTCGCCCCCGATGGTAATGATGGCGTCGATGCCCAGCTTGGCGGCATTGGCGATCACCTGCGCAGAAATGTCGCGGGACACCTCCTTGCCGTTTTCGACAGTCTTGTAGTGAAACGGATCTCCGCGGTTGGTGGTGCCGAGAATCGTTCCGCCGCGGGGCAGAATGCCGCTCACTTCCTTGAGCGTGAGTTCGAATGCCTTTTCCGGCCAGATTAGACCGTCAAAGCCATCGGGGATGCCGATGACCTTCCATCCGTACTTGATGATGGCGGCTTTGGTGGCGGCGCGAATGACCGCGTTGAGTCCGGGGGCATCGCCGCCTCCCGTGCCGATGCCGATACAGCGAATGTCAGCCATAGAAGTCCGTCGTTATTCGTCGGTCCCTAGCAAGAATTAAGTGAGTTTAGCAGCCAATAGAATAATACTGTGATTTCGGGGGATGGCAACTTACGAGTGAGCGTGGATCACAGGACAAGATTGAGCCGGGCGGCGTCGGCAAACGCACGGGAATCCTTATCTCGCGTGAGGAGGGGAATGCCGCGGTCGGCACAGGTCTGAGCGATCAGCGCATCTCCCAGTCGCGCTTTCCGGCGCTTCAGCAATACCTTCGCCCGCAACGCTCCCGCCCGCTGCCAATAGCCTGGTTCGAGCTCAATCGTCGGAATCTCCGAGAGTGTTTCCGCAACTCCGGAGGAAATCCCTGGATCACTTAGCAACTCGGTCAACACAACTGGGATCATGAATATCTGGCGATCTGTCAGCGCCCGCTCTAGCAGTTGCGTATCCAGGCCGGGAGCGCCTTCCAGAAACGCGATCCACGAGCTAGTGTCGGCGGCGATCATGATTGGCAGCTGAGTGATCGATTAACGATCTTCTTTCAACTCTCCGAACCTGCGGCTGAAGCGGACCTTGCCACGCAATTGCAGCAGGCGGTCATAGGCCTGCGATGCCGCCAGCAATTGCAATCCGGTTCGGACGGTCTGGGTGATGCCAGCCCCGCTGGCCTGCTGCGCTTTCTCTAACAGTTCACCTGGAATCTCAACTGTGATCTTCCGCGCCATTGCCATGATGAGATCGCAGGTCAGCGGGTGGGTTGGTTTCCGTAACGGAGTGGGTGCTCGTTTCCTGCCTTGGAGCAAGAAGTCAAAAGGCCCACTTCTCGCAGAGGACGCGAGAAATGGGGGCACCCGCGTGAGCCTTTGCGGCCTCAATGTAGTGGGCAGTGTCGGCAATAGCATGACCCTCGAGGACACGGGCTACAGCAGTACCGGGGCACAGTCGGTAAACTTTGTCGGCCACGACGCCACCTAAACAGGTCTCCCCTGCTCCGTCCGTACGTCCGTACGCCTCCCCTTGTTTGGGGGCCTCAGGCTCTCCAGTCGCGCACGTACAGGGGTCCAGTCGCCATACGCCGACCACGGGGCAGAAATGGCGGCCCTTCGCCTTAGCTCGGCCCCGCTGCAGTGAGCAGGGCAGGCCGGCTGTCAATCGGTTGTGAGCGTCACGTTTTGGCTGGTGAATCCGCACAGAGTCGCGGAGACGCTGGTCGTGCCTGTTTCGCCTGAAACCGTCGCGCCCTGACCGTCGGTGATTGAGGGAAGAATACTCGTGTTCGATATGTTCCAGGTCACCGAGTCTACGACGTCCTGAGAGCCGGTAACGCCGTTGAAGGTCGCCATCGCGTCGAAAACTGCGGTGCTGCCGTTGCTGATTGTTTGACTGCTCCCCCCCCCGACCGTCACGACTAGGGTCTCTACGACCGGGCACACGGTGACGGTAATGGAGGAGGCGGCAACGGTGCCGTCGGATGCGCTGACTGTCGTTGTGCCCGGCGGATTCGGGATGCTTGAGAGGGGCCCAGCGATCAGTTCGCCAAGCACGCTTGTGCTGAAATTGGCAACCGACTGATCGGTGGAGCTCCAGGTGACTTGTCCGGTCACGGTCTGAGTGCTGCCGTCGCTGTAGGTGCCCGTTGCCACCATTTGTTGGGTCCCCAGCGGCGCCAGCGAAACATTTTGCGGGCCGATCGCGAGCGAGGTCAGCGTGGGGTTCACGAAGAAGCCAGTGCAACTGACGGCAAGGGCTAACGCTGCGAGGGCGGCGAAGGCGCCGGCCAGGCGGAGTTTGTATTTCGTGGATGACATAGTGATCTGGGACTCCTATGGGCACGCCTGCTTGGCTTGAAGCCTTACCTTGCTCGAACTCCTCACCAGAATACGATCTCTACGCGACGGCGGTTGTAAAAAATTGTAGCAGAAGGAGATTCCGGGCCGAGCGCGTAGTTGCACCTTCGTGCACAGGCCGGAACCAGCGCGGCTAACGCCGTCCCTATGATGAGAACGCAGAACTTTCCATCAGCTTGCAGGAAAAAAGGCCAGCGCCGCGATGCGGCACTGGCCTATCCCGGGCAAAGCGCCCCTTAGCCTTTATGTTCCGGCTTGGGAGCGCTCTCGTGCTTCGCCGGCGCAGCCGGCTTGGGAGCGGGTGCAGGCTTGGTGCTGGCCTTCGGCTCGCTCTCCTTGGGAGCCGCTTCGTGCTTGGGCGGCGCGGCGGGCTTGCTCGCCTTGGGCTCACTTGCCTTAGGCGTGCTTGCCTTAGGCGTGCTTTCGCGCTTGGGAGCGGGCTCGGGCCGGGCGGCCTTCGCGACCGCTTTCGGTGCGCTTTCTTTCGGCGCACTTTCTTTTGCCACACTTTCTTTCGGCGCACTTTCTTTCGGTGCGCTTGGCTTAGGGGCCTTTTCAGCTTTGGGCTTGCTTGCGGGCCGCGGGCTTTCGCCGCGCGTCGCCGTTTCTTTTGTTTCCTTTGGCTCCTTTGGCGCACTGCTGTGAGGAGTGGCTTTAGGAGCAGGCTTGGCGGCGGCGTGAGTCTCATTGGAGCGAGCCTCGCTGGGATGAGTCTCGTTTCGGCTTGTGCTCGGATGCGCTGTGTTCGTGCGCGGCTCCGCTGGGTGGCTTGCGTTCGTCCGCGTCTTGCCTTCCGGCGCGCGATTCTCTGCGGTGGGTTTTTCCTCTGCCCGATTCGCGCCGACCGCAGCTCGCGCTTGTTTCGGCGACATGGCCGGACGATGATAGGTTCCTCCGGCAGCCCTGGCAGCGACCACGCCTCGTCCACTAAACTCGCCCGGCTTGGCCGTCGCGGCTACCGCCGGGCGCCCATGATTGGTCGAGGCGAACAAAGCACGGTTTTGGCTGGCGGCATGTTCCTGCTGTGTCTGCGCCGCCACCGGCGGATCATGGTGCTCGTGCATGTAGGCTTCCTCATGCGCGGTGGGACGAACCTGCACGCCTCCGGGGCCGTTGAAGGCGACATGCGACGTGCTGTTTACGATCACGGTCTTGTTGACATAGACGTTGGTGATGCTGACTGTATTCACGCGCATGACGGCGGTGTTGTAAAAGAAGGTGCCGCCACGCCATTCGCCGCCGCCAAAACCGGCGCCGAAATATCCGAAGCCGTAATTGATGCCGCCATAGAAGCCGACTTCGGGGCCCCAATAACCGGCATTCCAGAGATAGGCTCCGTCGTTCCAGCCCCAGTAACCGGGGGTCCAGAGAAAGCCGGGCTGGGGTGCTTCGACCCAGGTGCCGGGGACCCAGTAGTAGCCGTCGTCATCGCTCCAGGCCCAATAGCCGGGGGTCCAGAGAAGACCGGGACTGGGGCAGATCGGTTGCTCATAGACGGGCAGCGCAGGCGGTCCGATGCGGACCGAGATGCCAATTCCGATTTGCGCTACGGAGGGAGAGGAAAAAACCGCTGTCATCGTCAGCAGTAGAACTCCTAAAGCAAAACACTTCAACACAGGGTGAATTTTCATGTGACATCCTTTCTAACAAGGGCGCGCTTTCTGACAACGGCGCGCCGCGCGAACACGAAACGGGAACCACCACTAGACCCGAGCACGGACTAGACTTGGAGTCGATTGCGAGCCGATAAGTTGGCGCGATAGACCGCGAGAGTGGGCATTGTTTCCCCGCTAAAAATCGGGAGTTTGCTGTATTGCCAGGGACCGAAAGGCCGTCAGCAGTCGCGGTGGAGCCTATTGTGGGATGTGGCGATTGGTCTTACTGAGAGCGGAGAACTGAGAACTAGTTCGTCCTCTTCGAGCGCGCGATGCGTTCATCGATGGGCTTGCGTCCGGCGAATCCCTCGTCTGTGCCGTGCCAGTGCGTAATGGAGGGTTCGCCCATCTTCCAGCACAGCAGAACGACGCGGCCTTCGACTTCGCAGGGAAAATCGAGCAGTCCGATGTCGAGATCCTTGACCTGAACCCCGATGGAATCAATTTCGGCGAGAGCATCTTTGGCGCGCTGTTCGGCTTTGGCGCGTTCGGCCTTGCGCCGGGCGACGGAAACCACATCGACACGGGTGCCACCGCTGAGGAAAATGCGGTGACTTAGCGCCTGCATCTCGCCTTCGACCTCTTCCATGACCTGCTTGCCGCCGATAGCGGTGCGCAGCAGAGATTCGAGCACGGGAAGCAGCATCTGGGCTTCGTCGAGAGTGAAGGTTCGGTCGGACATGGGGACTGCACCTATTGTAGCGCAAGCGGCTCGGCCGTCGTTAGTCGTTAGTCGTTGGTCGCTAGTCGTTGGCCTTCGCTGCCGGCATTATCAATACCTCTCAGGTCTGACGCCCTCGCTACTTCTTCGTCATTTCGATATCGAGCGTAATGGTAATGTCGTCGCCGACCATGCCGGGAGCGCCCGCCACACCGAAATCCATGCGGTTGATCTTGGTGGTGGCTGAAGCGCCCATGCGCTGGTTACCCCAGGGGTCCTTGATGGGCGCGGATGGCCCGTCCACGTCGAGGATGACTTCTTTGGTCACACCGTGAATGGTGAGATCGCCGGTGACTTTCAACTTGCCCGCTCCAGCGGCCTCGATCTTCTTCGATTTGAAGGTGATGGTGGGATACTTCTCGACATCGAGATAGTTCGGGCTGCGCAGATCTTTGTCGCGCATGTCGACGCGGGTGTCCACGGAAGTGGCGTCAATGGTGGTCTGGATCGACGACTTGCCAGGATCGGCGGCGTCGTACAACACGGTGCCGCTCACCTTGGTGAAGGCGCCGCGAACGGTGGAGACTCCCAGATGACGGACGGAGAACTGCGCCGAGGAGTGCGGCGGATCGAGCTGCCAGGTGTCTTGGCTAGCGGCAGAAAGAGTGAGGAGGAGGAGGGCAGTGGCTACGGCGGATAGCGTTGGGAGTTTCAATCGGGGTTCTCCTAGGAGTGGATTCGTGTGGAACCGCTACAGTTTAGCGCATTTGGAAGTCGGAGACGGTAAGGCGGCTTGCTCGCTTTATCTCGGTCAGCGCGATCTGCCATTTGAGGGATCGGGCGACAGGGCCGTGTTCACATCGACATGGAGTTGCTGCGCGGTGGAAAATCCCGGAGGATAGCAGTTCCCGTCACGGTGATAGTTGGCACAGTGTGCGGCGACATCTTTGCGCTGTGGGGACTGCGCGAACTGCCAGACTTCGGCGAAGGCCACGCCACTCTCGGCAGGACTGGGCGGGTGAGAAGGAAAGGCGCAGCCGGGCGCGGGCGGGCAGGCGTCGTTGATCGCCCAATAGACGATCTTGCGTCCAGCGGCGCTTTGGCGAATGTCTTCGACAGTGACAACGTTATCGTCGTCCGCAGCCGGGATGCCGGAGCAGTAGATGCCGGCGCGGAATCCGCCGGCAGTGATGGCATCCACCCAGGCATAGATATACGCTTTCTGTTCGGGAAGCATGCGTCCGCCTTGCTCCTGGTCGAGGAAGATGACGGTCTGCACGGGGAAACCTTCTTGGCGTGCGGCAGCGGCGGCAGCGTGCGCGTCGGAGTTGCCAAGTCTCGTTGCGCGGGCGACTGATTTCAGGTCCGCGTAGAGGCGTCCGTTGAAGAGCACGAGGAATCCGAAGCCGGCGGATTCGACCGCGGCGCGGTGGCCAGTCCAGGTGCTCGTCTTCTCGCCGGGGGGGTTGTTGAGCCAATAGCCAGTGTAGGAAAAAGTTTGGTGGAGGACTCTGAGGTTGGCGTCGCCGGGGTAGGCGTTACGGTCGAAGCCGAGGTAGGAGCTCTGCGCAGCCGACAACAGGGGACAAAGACACAACGCAGGAATAGCGGCGAGCCAGGTAAATTTCACGATCTCGATCCTAAACGAGACTTCCGCTACTAGCCCCCAATGTGCACCATCGTCCTCGACGCGGGCACGAAATCCGGCTCGCCAATGTGGTGGCGCTCTTCTTTTTTTTGGATCACCCCGCAGATGAAATCCTCCAACGCTTCATCGGAAGCGCCGCGCCGCATTTGGGCGTGGAGGTCGTGGTCCCAGACCGAGAACAGGCAAGTGCGGATTTTGCCGTCGCTGGTGATGCGGATACGGCTGCAGTGTCCGCAGAAGGGATGCGAGACCGGGGCGATGATGCCGATTTCACCGACACCATCATCGAAGCGATAGCGGCGTGCGGTTTCCGAACGCGCGTGCGGGATTTCGACCAGCGGCCGGTACTCGGCCATGCGCGCCAGGATTTCGTCGAGCGTGACCACAGTCGTGGGCAACCAGGTGCGGCCTTCTTCGAGCGGCATGAATTCGATGAAGCGCACGGTCACGCCTTCTTCACGGGCGAACATGCCGAAGGGGATAATCTGATCTTCGTTGAAGCCGCGCATCAGCACACAGTTCACCTTCAGCGGCCACAGCCCGGCGCGGCGGGCAGAGCGGATGCCGGCGAGCACGTGGTCATATCCGTTGGGCACGCGGGTGATGCGGGTGAAGCGGTCGGGATCGACGGCATCCATCGAAACGGTTACGCGGGTGAGGCCGGCGGCTTTGAGCGGCTGTGCGAGATCGGCAAGAAGATGGCCGTTGGTGGTGAGCGCGATGTCGAGCGGCTCATCGCCGCTGCCGCCATTGGGTGCGCGGAGTGCGGCGAGGTCGCGGACGAAATCGACGACGCCTTTACGCAATAACGGTTCGCCTCCAGTCAGACGAATCTTGGTGACACCCATCCCGACGAGCACGCGCGCCATGCGCAGGTAATCGGCGAAAGGCAGATCACCGTATAGAGCACCTTCGTTACCCGTGCGGCAATAAACACACTTGTAGTTGCAGCGGTCGGTGATGGAGATCCGCAGGTCGGTGATGGGGCGGCCGAATTTGTCGGTTAGAGGCACGGTCGTTAGTCGTTAGTCGTTCGCGAACTTTGCGTTCAACGGCCCTTAACCCCAAAGGACGCGGAGATCACGCGAAGGGCGCAGAGAAAAACGTCTTCGCCGCCGCAGCCTGGATATGCTGGAAGGCCGGTGCGGTCGGAAACTTACTATTGATTATATCGCCGGCAGTCACGTGGCGAGCTACTTGCCTGGCAGCTTGCGCCGCAGCAGAATCGCGGAGCTGGTCCGCTTCCCCAGCGGCGAGCGTGCGCTTGGGCAACAGGAGGAACTGGTTTGGAGCAGAGTAGACCATGAACAGATGGTTGTTTTCTGCCCACCGGATGAACATACTCCAGTTCCGCTGAGACCGCATGTTTGGGTTTTCGTTCAAGATCCCTTCCTCGGAAACTTCGACAGTGGATTCCTGGTTCAGGTAAGGATTGCGCTTAAACACATATTGAATACGCATGCGGGGAAAAACAAAAAGCAGCAGCATCCAGACGACTGCTAGCCCAGCAAAGGCGGAGCGCTGCGGTAAAGGCGGGGGGTCGGTAGCACGATCAGTAGCCCGGCTCTTATGCAGATAAACAGGAACAGAAAACCTACCACGCGGTCCCACTGCCTCCATACGCTCCGTTTGCGGTGAAGGCGATGAGCTTCGATATAGTCGTCGAGCGTATAGCGGCAGAGAATTTTCATGGTGTGTCCTTGGCATTGATCTTGCGGCTTCCCCTCGGACTCAAGGCTTGCTCTCTGACGCCAGGGCCTTCCCAATCGCCGACTCCGCCAGCGGACCCATAATCTTGAACCCTGGCGCGTTCGGGTGCAGGCCGTCGTCGGCAAGGTCTTTCTTCATGAGACCTTTGTCGTCAACCATGGCGCTGAAGTAATCCAGATAGATGCAATCGGCGTGCGCGGCCACGTAGTTCTTCAGCCAGCGGTTGAGTTCCAGAATCTTCTCCGGTGAACGCTGCGCGAAAAAATCCTGCGACCGGGGTGTGTAGTTGTTTACGGGCAACACCGAAGAAAAGACCACATGGATCTGGTGCGCCCGCGCCAGTTCCGCAAGCGAGGCATAGTCGGCCTCGATATCTTCGAGGCGCATGGGGCCACTGTTGCCGGCGATGTCATTGGTGCCGGCCAGGATCACGACGACTTTGGGTTGCAGGTCGATGACGTCCTGGCGGAAGCGGACCAGCATTTGCGGCGTGGTCTGGCCTCCGATACCGCGATTGACGTAGGGCTTGCCGGGAAAATATTCGTCAAGGTGCCAGATGTCGGTGATGGAGTCGCCGAAGAAAACGACGCGGTTCTCGCCGGGCGCGGGCGGCTTCAGGGCGGCGTTGGCGTCGCGATAGCGGGCCAGTTGGCCGAAATCGTCGGTGTAGACCGCGATGCGCCTGGCCCGGTATTGGTCCAGGCCAGCGAAACCCGTGGACGGAATGGTCGGCTGCACTTGCGGAGCGGGCGCGGGTTGTTGCGCGAGGGCTGTGAGAGCGATGAGCGCGGCGAGGAGGGGTAAAGAAAGAAGGAGGACCGCGTGTTTCCGCAGATCGAGAGGTGAATTCATGTCGTTACCGTTCTGTCGTGTCATATCTTTTCTCCAGACCTTGTCAGTCACGGATTATTGGCCAGCGCGCTGGCAATCGCTTTGTCCGCCAGCCGTGCCATAATCTTGTACCCCGCCACATTGGGATGCAATCCGTCGTCCGACAGATCGCGCCTTAGCATGCCGTGGTCATCGATGAGCGCCGAAAAGTAGTCGAGGTACATCAGACCGTTCTTAGCGCAGTAATCCTTGAGCCAGGCATTCAGCGCCAGTATTCTTTCGCGCGGACGCAGCGCAAAAGACTCCTTCGCCTCGGGAGTGTAATTGTGTGCGGGCAGAAGCGAGGCAAAAACCACGTGAATGTTGTTCAGGCGCGCCAACTCCGCCATGGAGGCGTAGTTGGCCTCGATATCCTCGTTGCGTGCAGATCCAGTGACCCCGGCGATGTCGTTGGTTCCCGCGAGCATGACCAGCGCTTTGGGATGCAGGTTAATCACATCCTGGCGGAAGCGCACCAGCATCTGAGGCGTGGTCTGTCCGTCAACGCCGCGATTGATGTAAGGCTTGCCCGGAAAATAGTCTTCCAGCTTCCAGTAATCGGTGATGGAGTCGCCAAGAAACACGACTCGATTTTCTTTCGCCGCGGGCGGTGCGAGCGCGGCGTCGGCCTCGCGATAGCGTTTCAGTTCCCCGAAGTCGTCGGTGTATATCGCGATGCGCGACGTGCGGTATTGGTCGAGATCTGGGAAGCCGGTGGAGGGGATGGACGGAGGCTGGGCTGGCTGTTGAGACAAAGCAGTGCCGCGGAGGATTAGGACAGCGCAGACCATCCCGCAGCATCGCATGGCGGAAATGCTATCACGGGTTTGATCGGAGGGCGCCAATGTCGTTAGGCATGTTCATTGCTGGCTTGCCGCCGCCTCGCATTGGTCGGCTGAAGCTTCGGTTTCGCCCAGGCCAGCCTCGCTAGTCGCCCGTTCCCACACAGGCCTCTGGCTACGTTAGACTGTCAGGTTCTCGGGAGAGATCATTCAAATGAACTGGCCGGGAGAACTCGTCCTGCTGATTGCCATCCTGGTGTCCGGGTTTCTATTCGCGCGGAAATTTGGCGCGGCGCTGCGCATAATTCTGGCGGCCAAGCCGGACGCCGACTTCAAGCTGCGGCCCATCGGACCGCGCATCCGCAAAGTGTTGTGGGAAGTGGGCGCACAGGGATTAGTCATCGCACAGAGGCCCCTGCCCGGCTTGGCACATGCTTTCGTGTTCTGGGGCTTTTGCGTTTTTGCTTTGGTCACGCTCAATCACTTTGCCACGGGGTTCGGCCACCCGTTTCTATCGCGGGAAGGTTTCTGGGGGCCTTTGTATTTCTTCGTTGCCGGATTGTTCGCAATCGCGGTGGCGGTTTCAATCGCGGGGCTGGCGTTTCGCCGGTTTGTCATCCGCCCGAAATGGCTCGAGCCGCTTTCGCCGGAGTCGGGGCTGATTGCGTTTCTGATCTTCGCATTGATGATCACTTACCTAGCTACGTTCTGGGTGCCGGAAGGAGACTCCGCGGGTTGGGCGCTGTGGTGGGCGCACACGCTGGTGCTGCTGGTTTTTCTGCCGCTGATTCCGAGCACCAAGCACATGCACTTGGTCCTGAGTCCGCTGACGATATTTCTGGAGCGCGATAGGTTCAGCCGAATCCCGCCGCTGGTGGGTGATGAGGATTTCGGCCTGGTTGCCGGCAAGGATCTGACGCAGATCATCGCGCTGCAGTCGTACTCATGCGTGGAGTGTGGACGTTGCACCGAGCATTGTCCCGCAAACACGACTGGCAAGATTCTGAATCCCAAGGAAATCATTCTGGGCACGCGGCACTATCTGAACGAATTTGGACCGAAGAGCGACGAGTTGTTGCTGGGAAAATATCTGTCGACCGAAGCGGTGTTCGAGTGCACCACGTGCGGGGCCTGCGAATTCCAGTGTCCGGTGGGCATTCAACATCTACCGATCATCGTAGGGCTGCGGCGGGGCGCGGTGAATACCGGCAAGTGGGAAAACAGTCACGGCAGCGAACTCTTTGTCACGCTAGAGCGGCAGGGGAACGCGCTGGGATTTCCGCCGTCGGATCGCGAGAAGTTCATCGAGAAAAACGGCCTGCCCTATTTTGACGGCTCGCAGGAATACTGCCTGTGGATGGGCTGCCTGGGATCGTTCGATCCGAACGGGCGCAAGATTCTGTTGGCGCTGGTGGAGGTGCTGAATCATCTCGGGATCAGCTATGGCGTTCTGCGTCAGGAAAAGTGCAGCGGCGATCCGGTGCGGCGGCTGGGCAATGACTATCTGTTCGGCGAACTGGCGCAGGGAAATCTGGAAAATATTCGCGAGGGCGGCGTGAAGAAGATGGTTTCGATCTGTCCGCACTGCGTGCGTACGATTGGAGAGGACTGGAAGGAACACGGCGGCAACGTTGCCATCGAGCATCACAGTGAGTTGATGGCGCGGTATCAAGACAAGCTGCCGCTAAGCTGTGAAGAGCAGAAAAGCATGGTATTTCATGATGCCTGTTATTTAGGACGCTATCGCGGCGTGTATGACGAACCGCGCGAGGTGATTGCGCGTTACGGGCAGGTGGTGGAACCTCCAAGAAATCGCGAACGCGGCTTCTGCTGCGGCGGGGGCGGAGGGCTGATGTTCCTGGGAGAAGAAACCGGCAAGCGCGTCAATCTGGAGCGTGCGCAGGAGTTGGTGGCGACGGGAGCCAGCGTAGTGGCGGCGGCGTGTCCGTTCTGCAACTCGATGCTGCGCGATGGATTGGCGGCGGCGACCGATACGCCTCCGGAATTGCTCGATGTGGCGCAGATCGCGGCGGCGGCAATTGGGAAAGAGAAAGCTGCAAGCTAGCAGTTGGCCAGGATTCAGCCCCCTGCCTTTGCTTTTTTCACTTCCTCAATCAACGGCGGGACGATGTCGAACAGATTCGCCACCACGGCATAGTCGGCGATTTCGAAGATGGGAGCCTCTGAATCCTTGTTGATGGCGATAATGGCGCGCGCGCCTTTCATGCCTACAATGTGCTGAATGGCGCCGCTGATGCCGAGGGCAAGGTAGAGTTTTGGCGCGACGGTTTGCCCCGAGGAGCCGACCTGGCGGTCCATGGGCAGCCAGCCGGAGTCGCAGATGGGGCGAGACGCGGCGATTTCGCCGCCGAGCGCGTCGGCGAGTTGCTTGGCCATTTCGATGTTTTTCTGCTCCTTGATGCCCCGACCCACCGAAACAATGATCTCGGCCTGAGTGAGATCGACGGCCTGTTTAACTTCCTTAAAAAGCTCTTGAGGCTGCGTACGCACAACTCCGTCGGCGATGTCGACGGTTACGGTTTCTACCGGCGCGGCGGAAGCTCCGGCTTCGGCCTGATCGCCGCGGAACGCTCCGTTCTGGAAGGTGGCAAACCAGGGAGCGTCAGATGTGAAACTGACGTCGGCGGCGAGCTTGCCTTGAAACATCTGGCGTGTGAAGAGCAGCTTGCCGTTTTCGTGCTTGAAGCCAATGCAGTCGCTGATGACGGTGCGTCCCATCGCAGTGGCAAGCTTAGGAACGAAGTCACGCACCTGATACGTGTGCGGCATCAGCACGAGTTTCGGCTGCTTCGCGGTAAGGAATTGCTTGAGCGCGGCCGCGAAAGCGTCAGGCGTGTAAGGGTCGAGTTTCGGCGACTCGACCGCATAGACTTTCGCGATCTTTTTGGCAGCAACTTCGGCAGCTAAGCCTGATGTGCTGCTTCCAACCACCGCCGCCTCGAGAGTCCAGCCCGTAGCCGCGGCGATGGCCTGTCCGGCAGTGACAGTCTCCCAGGAGACGCGGTTGAGTTTACCTTCGCGTTGTTCGACGACTATGAGGATGGTATGGGGCATAAAGTCAGCTACTAGCTCCTAGCCGGCGGGACGCCGGCGCTACTATCAGAGCACGCGCAGTTCGTTGCGCAGCTTGTCTACCAGTTTTTTCGCGATCTCGGCTGGCGTGCCTTCTATCTGTTCGGTCTTCTTCGTCTTCTGTGGGACGTAGAGGCGTTCGATTTTCTGCAGGTTCTCGCCGATTGCGGACTGCACTTCCGCCAGCAGCACCTTGCGAATCGGCTTGTTCTTTGCCTGCTTGATGCCGATCAGCGTGGCATAGCGCAACTTGTTGATGCCCGACTGAATCGTAAGCACGGCGGGCAGCGGCATGTCAACGAACTGAAAGAATCCCGCTTCAAGTTCGCGCTTCACCCGAATGCCAGACGCCGTCTTTTCAAGGTGCATGATGATGGTGGCGTGCGGCCAGCCCAGCAGTTCCGCAAGGATGACGCCGGTTTGCGCGTAGCCGTAATCGTCGGATTGCAGGCCGGTGAAGATCAGATCGAATTTTTCATCTTTGATGGCGGCGGCGAAGGCCTTGGCGGTGTTGAATGCGTCGAGGCCGACAAAGGCATCGTCCTCAAGATGGATCGCGCGGTCGGCACCCTTGGCCAGGGCTTCACGCAGCACCTGCTGCGAACGGGGCGGACCGGAAGTGATGACCACCACTTCTCCAGTATGCTTTTCCTTTTGGCGCAGAGCCTCTTCCAGTGCAAACGCGTCCGGCTCATTCACTTCATACGAAACGTCGTCGCGGATCCAAGCCGCGGTTTCGTTGAGCTTGAGCGGTGCATCTTTCTGCGGCACCTGCTTCATGCAAACCAGGATTTTCAAAACAAGACTCCTCGTTCCTGTTGCTTCGGGAAGCAACAGGAAAACCACTTAGTATAAATGAGCAGTTGGAAATTGGAAGCGAGCCGTCAAACTATTCGGTGAACACCACCGACTGCACTCCTGAGATTTCAAACCGCTTCCGGCAGCGCACGTTCTTGCAGGCCATCAGGTCGTCTTTGCGGAGCATGTAGGAGCGGGCCTTGGCGAAGCGAGCGCGATCGCGCTCGTCGGCGCGTCCGGCAAGCTGCCGCTTCTTGGTGCGCACCACCCAGGTGACCTCGTACTCGGCAGGCTGGTGGCAGTGCGGACAGTTTAGGGTTGCCAGTTTCTTCTCGGTGCGCTCGTCGAAAAAATCGCGTTCTTCCATGAAACACGATTATTGCATGTTCGGCGCGGTACAAGCTATGGCAACATGAAGGTCGGGGTTCGCACGAAGATGGCGCGCAAGAAAAAACTGAAACGATTCGGCGCGGTACAGGCTGTCAAGGAGCTGGCGCGGGAGCGTATGGGCGCGCCCCCTGCCGAGAAGGTGGTTCCGCACAAAAACAAAAAGGCGGGGAAGCACAAACCTACCCTCGGAAAAATGCTGGAAGACGCAGATGCCTAGGTCTGCAATGTCTGGTTTATCGTCTGCCCTCAATTAAACGTGGCAGTCACAGCAGTGTCGTCTTGCAACACGAAGGTGCAGCTAGACGAGGAACTGACGCAGCCATTCGTCCAGCCTCCGAATACCGAGGAGCCAACTGGCGTGGCGGTCAGGGTGACACTTGTGCCGCTCGCGAAGCTGGCGGAGCAAGTCCCGTTCGTGCTGGCGCAGTTCAGCCCTGTGGGCGAACTCACCACGGTACCCGTACCGCTACCGGCGAAACTAAGCGTTAGAAGCGGCCCTCCGCCACCGTCGCCAGAACCCGTGTAGCAGACTACATTCGCGGTCATATAGCCAGTCACGATGGCGCCGGACGACGACAGGCCACTGCCATCGGCGTTCGTCTGCACCGTTGCCGAGATGAGAGTGCCTCCGCAAGGGCCGCCAGTCACGGTTATCATGCCGGTGGAGTTCACCGTTACCATTTGTGGCGTATTCGAGAACCATGTGACTTGGTTGGTAATATCCTTGGTCACCGGGGGGTGAACGTAGGTCCCTAACGCCCTCAGTTGGACCTCCGCCCCAGCGTCGTCGATGACGGGAATGTTTGAGGCCCCGAAGGTTTCAACTCCCGGCTGGATGGCGATGGATACCAACTCCTGCGGGTCTCCGCAACTGGAGACGCTGAGCAGCGAAACCGCGGCTAAGACAAGGGCGGCAACGCTAAAACACTTCCAGCTCATCAACCACTCCTTGGGATCAAGCAACCCGGCTGAATGCTCACGCAGCGCCGCAATGGGCCAATTTAGTGAAAGGCGGAGCAAAAAGCAATAGTGAGATGGGGCAATCACTCCTTCACTGCTTGGGCAACCGCTTCGACAAACTCCTGGATGTCATCTTCAGTAGTATCGAAGGAGCACATCCAGCGCACGATCGATTCCTCCTCGATCCACGTGTAGAAGAAGTAACGCGCCCTGATAGTTTCGATGGAGTGGCGCGGGATCTTGGCGAAAACACCGTTCGCCTCCACCTTCCACACAACTTTGACTGCCGGGATGCGGCTGATTTCCTTTTCCAGCACACGAGCCATGCGGTTGGCATGTTCGGCGCTGCGCCGCCACAAATCGTTGGTCAGAAGAGCTTCCAATTGCGCCGCGACAAAGCGCATTTTTGAAGCCAGTTGCATACCCTGCTTGCGCAAGTAGAGAAAGTCGCGGCCGAGTTCGGGACGAAAGAACACCACCGCTTCGCCGCCCAGGATTCCGTTCTTGGTACCGCCGAAAGAGAGGGCATCCACTCCTAGGTCGCGGCTTGCCTGGCGGAGGGTTTGGCCGAGCGAGACAGCGGCGTTGGCGATCCGCGCCCCATCCATATGCAGAAACATGCCATGTTCGTGGGCAAAGTCAGCCAGCGATCGAATCTCTTCCGGTTGGTAGACGGTGCCCATCTCGGTGCACTGCGTAATCGAGATGACGCGGGGCTGCGAGTGATGTTGGTCACCGATGCCATGGTAGGCGTGGCGGACGAAATCCAGCGTGATCTTGCCCTGCTGCTGCGGCAGCGGAATCAGCTTGCAGCCGGTGTGCTTCTCCGGTGCGCCGCACTCGTCGGCATAAATGTGGGCATAATCGCTGCACAGCACCGACTGAAACGAACGCGTCAGGGCCTGCAGGCTCAGAACATTGGCGCCGGTTCCGTTGAATGTGAAAAAAACAGCGATGTCAGCCCCGAAATGCTCCTCGAACTTCCTGATCGCCGAACGAGTGTAAGGATCGTCACCATAGGCGACTACATGGCCCCGGTTGGCGCGGGCAATTGCCTCGAGAATCTCGGGATGCACTCCGGCGTTGTTGTCGCTGGCAAAGCCGCGGGTGGGCTGGATGGGAGTGTGTTCCATAGCGCAACAATGTAGCAGAGTGAGACAGTGAAAGAGGAGGGGACCGAGATCCGATCTAGGTCCGAACCGGCCTGCGGCAGTGGCCTTTCCCTATTTCTTCACCGGCGGACGGTGATTTATTTTGCGTCCTCATGACCTTTAAGGGAATCTTGTAATGGACGCCGAACACCGGACAGGGCTGTCGTCTAACTGGTTTAGGGCTCGGGTAGACTTCTAGTATTCTTTACCAACGCAGCAATGATTAGGCGGGAAATTCATGTCCCAGAGACTTCGTGGTTACTTGGCGCCCAGTTTTCTGCTGGCAGCACTTCTGGTCAACGGAGCAACCCTGGCCTGCTCGGGGAACACCTCTCAGAATGCTCAGGCGGGTGGGCCGCCGGCAATGCCGGTGAAGGTGCAAGAGGCGCGGGCAACTCCGGTGGACGATGCCACCGAGTACGTGGCCACGCTGAAGTCGCGCGATTCCGCCGTCATTATGCCGCAGGTGGAGGGCCAGGTCACAAAGATCTTCGTCCACTCTGGCGAGGCGGTTGGCGCCGGAGCTCCACTGATGGAGATCGATCCCCTCAAGCAGCAGGCCACGGTCAAGAGCCAGGAAAGCTCTCGGGCAGCACAAGAGGCAAACCTGAGTTATGCGAAGCAGCAGTATGCGCGCTCCCAGGGACTTTATTCGGCGGGGGTGGTGAGCAAGCAGGAACTGGATCAGGCGAAATCCGCGCTGGACGCGGCCCAAGCCCAGATGGAATCGTTGGATGCTCAGGTAAGCGAACAGCAAGTACAACTTCATTACTATCGGGTGGTGGCACCTTGGGGCGGGATTGTGGGAGATATTCCGGTTCGCGTCGGTGACCGGGTTGCGGTGACGACGCAACTAACGACCGTGGACAAGCCCGGCAGTCTGGAAGTTTATGTGTATGTTCCGATCGAACACTCCTCGCAGCTCAAGATGAACCTGCCAGTGCAGGTGCTGGATAGCAATGGAAAAGTGCTGGCCGACAGCCGCGTGTCTTTCATCTCGCCCCAGGTGGATAACACGACGCAGACGGTGCTGGTGAAAGCACGCATTGCGAATAGCAACGATGCGCTGCGGCAATCGCAATTCATTCGCGCCCGCATTGTGTGGGGAACACACCGGAACCCTCAGGTTCCGATCCTGGCCGTATCGCGGCTGGCAGGACAGTACTTCGCCTTTGTGGCGGAGCCCCAGAACGGCGGTTCGTTCGTGGCGCGGCAGAAGCCGCTAAAGATTGGGCAGACCGTGGGGAACGATTACGAGGTTCAGGACGGCATCAAGCCCGGCGACAAAGTGATCGTTTCCGGAACGCAGTTTCTGCTGGACGGCGCGCCTGTGATTCCGCATAGCTGAAAAGCAGGCTTCGGCTTTCGGGCTCCGGGCTTTGGCTCTAAAGTCGCGTTTTTCTTAACAATTAAATATTCACACGAGGTTGAGCCGAAGCCCGAAAGCTGAAGACCGAAAGCCGATCCTCTATGTTCGTTAGCTTCTTTATCCAGCGTCCCGTGTTTGCGTCGGTCTGCGCGCTGCTGATTCTTCTGGCGGGCGCGGCGGTGATTCCCACGCTGCCCATCGCGCAGTTTCCCAATCTAGCGCCACCGCAGGTGGGCGTTTCGAGTTTCTACACCGGAGCCAGCGCGCAAACGGTGGAGAGCGCGGTCACCATCCCGCTGGAGCAGCAGATTAACGGCGCGGAGGGCATGAAATATATGACCTCCACCAGCGGCAACGACGGATCGAGCAACATTACTGTCACCTTTGATCTGACCCGCAATCCCGACCTGGCCACGGTCGACATCCAGAATCGCGTCAACACGGCCCAGGGACGCCTGCCCGCCTCCGTCAAAGCGGTGGGAATCACGACTGCGAAAACTTCGCAGAACTTCGTTTTCGGCGCCGCCGTCATCTCCGACAACAATAAATACTCCACGCTCTTCATGAGCAACTACATTGACATTTACGTCAAGGACTCGCTTAAGCGTATTCCGGGCGTGGCCGATGTGATCATTTTCGGCGAGCGCAAATATTCCATGCGGTTGTGGCTGGATCCGGGGCGTTTGGCGGGTCGCGGGCTGACCGCGCCCGACGTCGTGAACGCCTTGTCGGAGCAGAATGTGGAAGTCGCGGCCGGACAGGTGGGTCAGCAGCCCGCCAAACCTGGGCAGCAGTACCAGGTCAGCGTGCGCGCTGTCGGGCGCTTGAGCGAGCCCAGCGAGTTCGACAACATCATCTTGAAAACCAACGCGGACGGAACCCTGGTCCGTTTGCGGGATGTGGGCCGGGCCGAGTTGGGCGCCGAAGACTACAGCTCGGACATTCAATTTAACGGGCAGGATGCCGTCGGACTCGGCGTGACCCAGCTTTCCACGGCGAACGCGCTCGATGTCGACCGGTTGGCGATCGCTGAATTGAACCGGCTTTCGAAAAGCTTTCCTCCGGGAATGCACGTCAAAGTGGCGTTCGATACCACCGACGCAGTGGGTGAATCGATTCGCGATGTGGTCTTCACGGTGGGTTCGGCAATCGCGCTGGTCATCCTGGTGATCTTTATCTTTCTCGGGGACTGGCGGACAACCTTAATTCACTTTATCGCCACTCCGGTTTCCCTCATCGGCACGTTCATTTTTGTTAAGTTGCTCGGCTTCTCCATCAACACGCTGACCTTGTTCGGTATCACGCTCGCCACCGGCCTGGTGGTTGACGACGCAATTGTCGTGATCGAAAACATTGAGCGCCACATGGCCGAGGGCGAACACGACTCCCGCAAAGCGGCGGCCGCAGCCACCGCCGAGATTACCGGCGCCGTTATCGCCACCTCGCTCGTGCTGGTTGCCGTGTTTGTGCCGGTCGCATTCTTCCCCGGGACGACCGGCATTCTGTTTCGCCAGTTTGCGCTGACCATCGCATTTTCCATTGCCATTTCCGCCTTCAACGCGCTCACCTTGGCTCCGGTGCTGGCGGCGATCTTTCTGAGCGGCCCCCACCGGAAAAAATGGTGGTTGCTGCAAAAGTTTGATGACGCTGTCGTTGCCCTCACCCGTGGCTACCGTGCCCTGCTGCATCATGTGCTGAAGCACAAGTTTGCCATGGCCGTGCTGTTTTTCGCCGGCCTGGGCGCAACTTACCTGGTGCTGCGACACGTTCCCACCGGCTTCGTTCCCGATGAAGATCAGGGATACTTCATCGTCGTTATTCAGGCGCCCTCGGGCGCTTCGCTCGAATATACGAAGGCGATTGGGAGGCAGGTTTCCGATTTGCTGAGTGACGTCTCGGAGGCGGAGGGAACCTTCTCGATTGCCGGTTTCAGTTTTTCCGGGAGCGCCTCAAATCAGGGACTCATCTTCGTTCCCTTGAAACCATATTCCCAGCGCAAGGGCGAGGAGCACTCGGCGACCGCTATTGTGAACCGGGTTCGCCCCCGTCTGTTTGGAGTCTCGGGTGCGATTGTGTTCGCTACCCTTCCTCCGGCGATCCAAGGGCTTGGCCAATTCGGCGGATTTCAGTTTGTTGTGCAGGACCAGGCGGCGCACAAACTTGAAGAACTCTCGGCTGTGACCCACGACCTCATCCGCCAGGCCTATGCGCGTAAGGATCTCGTCGGCTTGTATACGCCGTTCACGGCGAACGATCCGCAGTACCTTGTGACCATCGACCGCGAGAAGGCGAAGAGCCTGCACGTCCCACTGTCGCAGATAACCGACACACTCGGCGTCTACATGGGATCGTCTTATGTGAATGACTTTGACTTCAACAACCGTTCGTACCGCGTTTACGTGCAGGCCGACAAGCAATTCCGTTCCGAAGCGCAGGATATGAAGCAGTTCTACGTGCGCTCCGACAGCGGTGCGATGGTGCCGCTCGACAATCTAATTAGTATCACGCAAACCACAACGCCGCAGGTCATCAGCCATTACAATCTCTTCCGCTCGGCGGAGATCGATGGCTCCGCGGCGCCCGGCTACAGTTCCGGCCAGGCCATCGCCGCGATGGACCAACTCGCCACGAAAATGCCGCAGGGCTTTTCTTATAGCTGGACTGGGCTCTCGTTGGAAGAACTGCAAGCTGGCGGAACGTCTCTGATTCTTTTTGGTTTGGGTACGCTGGTCGTGTACCTGACGCTCTCCGCGCAATATGAAAGCTTTGTCTTGCCTTTTATCGTGCTGCTGGCCGTGCCCATGGCGCTGCTAGGAGCGTTGGGAGCGCAGTCGATACGCGGCTTGCAGAACGACGTATTCTGCCAGGTGGGACTGGTAATGCTGGTCGGACTCTCCAGCAAGAACGCGATTCTGATAGTGGAATTCTCCGAACAGTTGCGTGAGCGCGGGCTGCCACTGATCGAAGCAGCAGTGCAGGCCGCGGCGATTCGTCTGCGTCCGATTCTGATGACTTCGCTGGCGTTCATCCTAGGAGTTGTGCCGCTGGTCTTCGCTACCGGAGCAGGCGAAAACGGGCGTCACTCTGTGGGCACAACCGTGTTCGGTGGCATGATCATGTCGACCTTCCTTAATCTTTTCTTTATCCCCGTGCTGTATCTGATTATCGAGGGCTGGCGGGAGCACGGGAAGAAGGCGCCGGAGGCGCCGGAGAGAGCTTAACTGCGACCGTTGTTGTTGGATTTCC
>Ga0070761_10000041_pt1 | contig 89567 bp, 72 predicted proteins | sample HubBroMetageREF1_FD_66724 | JGI IMG/M metagenome (GOLD analysis project Ga0070761, IMG submission 66724) | Reference soil microbial communities from the Hubbard Brook experimental Forest, New Hampshire, USA - Hubbard Brook CCASE Soil... | ecosystem: Environmental > Terrestrial > Soil >... | reverse complement strand
TGAGCTTCCGGCGCAGACACAGGGCGGCGGATTTGCCGGTGCGCATGCCGTGGTTCCCGGTGATTCAGATTGCCGGACTGGCGCTGTTGTGCGCGGTGCTGGTCACCATGGGCCTCGATAAGGAAACCTGGCGTATATCGTGGATCGTCGGCGTTCCATGGCTCGCGCTGGTGTCCGTGGCCTATCTTGTCTTGAAGCAGCGCGGCGGCCTCGCGGCCACGGCCACGGCGGTGCCCGCGCCCGCGGCAGCTTCGGTTCGGAAGGCAGGCTCCTAGCTCGGTATGCGGCCCTCGAGAATCGCCGCGAGCATTGCGTTGTCGATATTTCCACCGGAGACGACCGCGCAGACCTTGGTTGCGGAGTAGCGTGCGGACAAAGCCGCGGCGACCGACACCGCGCCCGCGCCCTCCGCCACCACGCGATTGCACTCGACCAGAGTCTTGATCGCGGCAGCCACTTCGGTCAGCGAAACGGTGACGACATCGTCGATCATGGCTTTCACCAGCGGCCACATCTCCGGCAATACCGTGCCGAAACCCACGCCGCTGACAAAGCCCGCCTCGTGCGGCGTATCGGTCGGCGCGCCGGCCGCAAAGGCCGCTTTGACGGGATGCGCGCTCGTCAGCTCGCAGGCGATGATTTTCACATCGGGGCGCAGTGCGCGCACCGCGCATGCGATGCCGCATGCAAGGCCGCCGCCGCCGAACGGAATCAAGATGGCCTCGACATCGGGGTACTGCGCCAGAATCTCGAGCCCGATGGTCGCATCCCCGGCCAGCGACGCGGGGTCCCGCACCGCGTCAATGTAGACCCCGCGCTGACCGGCGAGGGACCCTGTCCTGATCGCCTGCCACCATTCCGCAACCGGCCGCATGTCGACGCCCGCCCCGAGCCGCCGCAACTTCTCGAGCTTGGCCTGCGGCGCATTGAGCGGCACGACCGCGGTGGCGGCGATTCCGAGTCTGCGGGCCATAAAGGCCACGCCGAGCGCGCTATTGCCGGTGCTGGTGGTGTAGATCCCGTCGGCCAATTCGGCCGGCGCCCGTGCGAGGACGGCGTTGCCGATGGGGCGGATCTTGAAGGATCCTATGGACTGCAGATTCTCGAGCTTCAGGTGCACGCTCTTGCCGGCAGGCGAGACGCCGCAGGCCACGAGCGGCGAGACGGCGCTCAAGCCTTCGAGACGCGCGCGCGCCGCGTGGATCTGCGCCGGCGTGACCGGCTTCACTTCGTCGAGCATCGTCGGCAATCCTTCTGCGCCGCGGCGCGGAGCCGGCGGTGTTCGCCATATAATTGCACAATCATATGATATTGCATATGATCGCCGCTCATCTTCACGCGACGGGAACAAGGCAATGGAACCCAACTTTCACGCTTTGCGCAAGGAATTTCCGGTTCTCGAGCGCAAGACCTATCTGAACAGCGGATCTTACTGCGCTCTCGCTCACGATGTGAGGGCTGCCTTCGAGGCCTACATGGAGGACCGGCTGCTGGTGGGCGCGAATTGGGATGTGTGGGTCACCAAGAACGAATCCGTGCGCGCATTGACTGCCAGGCTGTTGCACGCCGCTCCGGATGAGATCGCCGTGACCGCCTCCGTGTCGGCCGGCCTGAACGCGCTGGCGAGCGCCCTGAGCTTTTTGGGACCGCGCAATAAAGTCGTCGTCAGTGATTTCGAATTTCCCACCAACGCGCAGATCTGGCACGCCCAGGAGCCGCGCGGCGCGCGCGTCGTGCACGTACCGCGCGCGGCCGACGGCTACATCCCCGTGGAAAACTTCGCCAAGGCGATCGACGATCAGACGCTGCTCGTGGCCATCACGCACGTCTGTTTCAGGAACGGCGCCAAGCTCGACATCCCCGGCATCGTGCGCTTGGCCCGCGCCAAGGGCGCGATGGTGCTGCTCGACTGCTACCAGGCGGTCGGCTCGATCGACATCGACGTGAAGGCGCTGGACGTCGATTTCGCCGCCGGCGGCATGCTCAAGTATCTATTGGGGACCGCCGGCATCGGATTCCTGTATGTGCGGGACGCGTTCACCAAGTCTCTCGTACCCACGAACAGCGGCTGGTTCGCACAGGCCCAGATCACCGCGATGGATATTACGGCCAATCGGCCGGCGCCCAACGCGCGGCGGTTCGAAGCCGGCACTCCTGCCGTGGTCAATTGCTATGCCGCCGAGGCCGGCCTCAAATTCCTGTTGGCGGTCGGCACACCGGCCATCGAAAAGCGCAATTACGCGTTGACCGGGCGCTGCATGCAGAAGCTGGAAGAAATCGGCTGGCCGAGCATTACGCCGAGCCAGAACGAACGCCGCGGCGCCACCGTCGCGGTGCCCTCGCGCAACAGCGGCGGGCTCAGCGCGGAGCTCATGAAGCGCGACATCGTCACCTCGCATCGCGACGACAACATCAGGGCGAGTTTCCATTTCTACAACAACGATGACGACGTGGACACCTTCATTGCGGCAATGAAGGAACTGCGCGGATCGTTCAGCCCCCTCTAAAAGGAGCCGACGTGGAGATTCGAGTATTGCGCGGCCCGGAAGTGCGGCAGCTTCTGCCGATGCCCGAATGCATCGAACTCATGAATCGAACCATGATTGCCGTGTCGCAGCGGCGCGTGGTTCTGCCCCTGCGCTCGATCATGGTCATGCCCGGCGATCGCGGCATGCTGGGCAACATGCCGGGTTATCTCGCCGAACCGGAGTGCTTCGGCGTCAAGCTCGTGAGTCTGATCCCGCGCAACAAGCCGCCGCAGTATTCATCGCACCTGGGAATGGTGCTGCTGTTCGAGGCCGAGCACGGCTGTCCCGTGGCTCTGCTCGACGCCGCCGAGATCACTGCGATACGCACCGCCGCCGCAAGCGGCTTGGCGACGAGGCTGTTGGCGCGCGCGGAGGCCGGCGACCTCGCCCTGCTCGGTGCCGGCGAGCAAGCCCGCAGTCACCTCGAGGCCATGCTGGCCGTGCGCAAGTTACGGCGCATACGGGTCTGGGCCCGGGATCGCGACAAGGCCGCTGATTTCGCACGGACCGAGGGCGCGCGGCACGGCGTAGCCATCGAGACCTCTGCTTCCGTGCGAGAGGCCGTCGCCGGCGCGGACATCATCTGCACGCTGACCAAGGCGCGGGAGCCCATCCTATTCGGCGAGTGGCTGGCCCCCGGTGCACACCTGAATGTAGTCGGCTCGAGCATCGCCGCCACGGCGGAGATCGACACGCCCGCGGTGGTGAATTCGCGATTCTTCGTCGATTACCGCGACTCCACTGTCAACGAGGGCGGTGAGTATCTGCGGGCGCTCAAGTCGGGCGCCATCACGCCGCAGCACATTCTGGGTGAGATCGGTGAGGTGGCGGACGGATCCGCCATTGGCCGGCGCTCGGCGTCCGACATAACACTGTACAAATCCCTCGGCATTGCGCCCCAGGATCTCGCCTCGGCGCACTATGCTCTCGGGAAGGCCCGCGCGGCCGGCCTGGGACAGACCATCGACTTCTAGAGGCGCTATGTCATCTTCGTTCCCGGCATTGCCCAGCAGCGAGGAGGTCGCCGCGGCGCGCGATAACATTCGCGGCTTTGCGGTCCAAACGCCGTTGCTGCGGCTCAACGCGAACATCCCCGGCCGCAACATCCATCTCAAGCTCGAAAACCTGCAACCCTTGGGGTCCTTCAAGATCAGGCCCGCCATCAACGTGCTGAAGACCATGGACCCGCAAAGGCTGCGCCACGGCGTGTTGACCGCGAGCGCCGGCAACTTCGGCCAGGGCCTGGCCTTTGCCGCACGACAAATCGCGGTCCCGGCGACGGTGGTCGTGCCGGACGGCTCGGCGACAACCAAGGCTGCTGCGCTGGCCGAGCTCGGGGCAAAGGTGATTCGCCTGCCCTTCGAGGAGTGGTGGACCGTGCTCACGACCCGCCGGCTTGCAGGGGAATCGGGAGTATTCATCCACCCGGTGGCCGAATCCGCCGTGATTGCGGGCAACGCGACCATCGGCGCCGAGATTCTCGAACAGCAGCCCGAGTGCGACGCCGTGGTCGTGCCCTTCGGCGGCGGCGGCCTCGCCTGCGGCATCGGGTCGGTCATGCGGCGAATGAAGCCCGCCGTGCGCATGATAGTCGCGGAGTCCGAGGCCGCCCAGCCGGCCGCGGCGGCGCTCGCGAACGGCCGGCCGGTGAAAGTGCCTCACATCCAGAGCTTCGTCGACGGCATGGGCAGCACGACGGTACTCGATGAAATGTGGCCGCTGGTTCGGCAGATGGTGGATCGCGCAACGTGCGCTTCGTTCACGCAGATAACGGAAGCGATTAGATTCCTCGCCGGCCGGCATCATGTCATCGCCGAGGCCGCCGGCGCCGCGTCCGTTGCGGCCGCCATGGCGGGACTGGCCGGCGATGGCAACATCATCTGCATAGTCTCCGGCGGCAACATCGACGCTCCCAAGCTGGGCGCCATCCTCAACGGCCGGAGTCCCTTCTAAATCATGACCCGAAACAACAGTTCAAAATCCACCAATCGGGCGCGGTTCGATCACTTTCTGCCGCTGTTGATAACGCGCCTGGCCTACCAGCTCAATAACGATCTGGTCGAGAAGCTGCGGCGCGAGGGAATCAACGTCACTCGCTGGCGGATATTGGCGGTGCTCGCCATGGGTGACGGCATCACCATCAATGAAATCACCGATCGCGCGATGATGCAGCAATCCGCGCTCAGCCGCGCGCTGATGAACATGGAGACGGAGGGCTACGTGCGGCGTGTACTGCGGCACGGCGACGGCCGCTATGTCGAAGTATTCCTGACCGACAAAGGCCGCGCCCTGTTCAAATCTCTCAACATCGTGGTGCGGCGCCGCCAGCGCCGCCTGCTGAAAGGTTTCTCGCCCAGGGATCGCGCTGCGACCTTCGAATTCATCCGGCGCTTGAGCCGCAACATGGCGGGCTGAGAACAAAACCGAAGACGCGGCGGGCATCACTGTCAGCCGGACGCAACAATTTCGCATTGACTTGATATTTCATATGATAACTCATATTGTAATCACACAACACGGGAGAGACATCGATGCCGCGCCACGCATTCGGCCTTCGTCCGACGAGTAATCACCAAGTTTTCCGATGCGTGCTGGCACTGTGCGCCGCCGCCGCCGGGTTGAGCGTGAGCTCACCGCTCCTCGCCGCGGATGAGTCCAGCGGATCGATCGAAGAGATCGTGGTCACGGCCAACAAGCTCAAGGCCGAAAAGGTGCTCGACATGCCGAGCTCGATCCAGGCGATCAGCGGCGATTCTCTGCAGACTGCCGGCGTATCGGGGATCATGGGCATCGCGGGCGAGATTCCCGGACTGTCCATTCAAGATCTGGGCCCTGGCGACAAGAAGTACGTCATTCGCGGCATCAACTCCACCGGCGACTCGACCACCGGCGTGTATTACGGCGAAGCCGTGATCAGCGGCTCGAACGCCGATGACGGCGGCGGCTTCGAATCGGATATCCGCCTGTACGACATGGATCACATCGAGGTGTTGCGCGGTCCGCAAGGCACGCTGTACGGTGCAAGCTCCATGAGCGGCACGATCCGCTTCATCCCCAAATCCCCGGATCTGAACAGCCTCGGCGGCTACGTGACGCTCGAAGGCTCCGAGACCGCCCAGGCGAGCGGCAATTACAACATGAATGGCGCGCTCAACCTGCCCATCATCGACGGCGTGCTGGCACTGCGCTTGGTGGGCTGGAAACTCTACGACAGCGGCTACATCAACCAGATTCGCGTCGGCACCGGTGTGACCGGGCTGTCCAACATCAGCACGACCAGCACCCCGAACTATCAAGTGGAGCCCGTCCAGGCTCTTGGTTACTTGAAAGGCGTCAACGATGATGACGTGGGCGGCGGACGGGCCATCCTGCGCTACCAACCGACGGACAAGCTGATCATCGATGCCACCTACACGTCGCAGACCGAAACCTCGGGCGGCTCGTCGCGCTACACTCCCGCGGGCACGACGGCTTTCAACGGCGGACCCATCGCGCCCGTGCAGGGCTGCGACCTGTGCAACACCGATGTGACGCAAAGTCCGTGGAGCGACAACCTCGTGGTCTTCGGTACCACGATCACCTACGACACCGGTGTCGGCACCGTGACCGGAACCGCCAACCAGTACAATCGACGGACCGACTTTACTTTCGATTCGACGCCCATCCTGGTGTCCTACGATGTGCCCGTGCCCGCCGAGACCTTCGAGCCACGCGATCGCGAGGTAACCTCCAGCGAGGTTCGCTTCGCGAGCGCGTTGGACTCTCCGGTGAACTTCGTGACCGGCATCTACCGCGAGTACATGCACCAGGTACTGAACGTGCAGGTCATCACCACAAACGGCTTGGGCCTGCCGACGGGCCCGTTCTGCGACAACAATAGCTGCGATGCGTTGACCTATCCCGGCACCGGCACCACTTTCTTCGGGCGCACGGATGAGCGATGGACGACTTCCTATGCCGGCTTCGGTGAGGCAACCTGGAAGATCACCGATGCCTGGACCGCGGTCGCCGGCATACGCTACTTCACCGAGTCCCTCGAGGGAGTGCAAACACAAACTCACCCGTTCGGCGGCTTTCCGCCGGGACCGACCCTGGTACCCCTGCCCGATCCGAACGAGACTTTCAGCAAGGTCACCTGGAAGGCCAACTTGAGCTACAAGTTCAATGAAGGTTTGCTGGGCTACGCCACCGTCTCGACCGGCTTTCGCAGCGGCGGCCTGAACGCGATCAGCGAGCCTTTCGAACCGATTCCCGCCGCCTACGCGCCCGATTCGCTCACCAACTTCGAATTGGGCGCGAAGGGGCGCCTGGCCAACGGTCTATTCGACTATCAGGCCGACGTGTACGTGATCAACTGGAACAACATACAGGTTCAGGAGACCACGCCCGACGGCGCCTTCGTCTACCAGGGCAATGCCGGCCAAGCGAGGGTCAAAGGCGTGGAATTCGAATTCACGGCCCATCCTTTCAAGTATCTGACCGCGAATTTCGCCGGTTCTTATCAGGATGCCTATCTCACGCAGGGCGCGAGCAGCGCGCAGTATCTGCTCAATCCCACGCTGGGTTTGACGGGCGATGCGATTCCCAACGTGCCTAAATTTCAGTTGAACTTCGGCCTCAACTATCGGGCGCCGATCGCGAATAACTGGGAGGGCACGCTCGGCACCGATGTGACTTATCGGGACGCGGTGGACTCATATTTCTCCTCCAATTCGTTCAACCTGCCGCTGGCGCCCTACACGCTGCTGGGAGTACGAGCCGGTTTGATCAATGGCCCATGGAGTGTCACCGCCTTTGCGCGCAATCTGACCAACAAACGCGCCCAGATTTCGGCGATCAATTCCACTCAGGATCCCGATGCGCTGCTCACCGTGCAACCGCGAACGATCGGCCTCACCTTGACCCGGAAATTCTAGCTGCAGCGCTGCATGCCGGCCGCGATTCGCTGGTCCTTGGCTCCCGGCCGTTCCTTCGGAACGGCCGGGAGGCGGCTCGCGCGGTTGCTCGCAGATGCGGTGCTATTGGCGGCGCTCGGCCAGGCGGTACTCGGCCAGGCGGCGAGCGCCGCGGAACAAGGCGGCGCGCCCAAGTCGCTTTGGGCTTTTTATAACTCGACCCTGAAAAATGCCAAGTACATCGACCTTACCCACGCCATCGCTCCCGGGGGCCCGATCGGCGAAGGATTCGCTGACTTCAAGGTCGGACCGACGTTGGCAGGGGTCGCCATCCCCGGGGTCATCAGCAAGGGGGAACCCTTCACCTACGACAGACTCGGAGTCGCGATCACGGCATATGAATTGCCGATGGACCACATCGGCACGCAGTTCGGGCCGCCGGCGCATCTGAACGAACATGGCGCGACGATCAGCGACATTCCACCCACGGTGGCGCTGCGTCCACTGGTGGTGATCAACATCGCGCCCAAGGTAGTTCGCGACCCTGGCTACCAGGCCACCGTTGCTGATATAAAAGACTGGGAACGCCGCCATGGACCCATTCCGCCCGGATCCGTGGTGATGTTTCGATCCGATTGGTCGAAAAGGTGGAACGACCCACAGCGCTTCACGACACAGCCGTTCCCGGGCGTCACGTTGACGGCGCTGAAATATCTGCACCTGGACCGGCATATTTTGATGCATGGACACGAACCCTTGGATACCGACAACACCGCTCCGGAATTCGTCGGCGAGAACTGGCTCCTGAAGCATAACTTCGCACAGGCGGAGGGGGTGGCGAATCTCGATCAGGTTCCTGAAAGCGGCGCTCTCATTGCAATCGGCTTCGCCAGGTTCGAGGGCGGCACGGGCGGCTTTGCCCGTTACATCGCGATTGCGCCGGCGAATTGGCCTCTTGGCATGACGATCGATCAACAGCCGGGCGCACCCCTGCCTACGCACGTTCACGCGCTGCGGCGCGGCGCCGACGGCGTATTGAGAGAAATTCCGTGAACGGCGACGCGAATGCCCCCACCATTGCCCATCGCAAAGGGTTTTATTACGAGGTCAAGGCAGGCAAGCGCTATCTGTGGTGCAGCTGCGGAAGATCCAAGACTCAGCCGTTCTGTGACGGTTCACATGTGGGCAGCGCGTTTCTGCCGGTCGCGTTCAAGGCCGAGCGTGACGAGGACGTCATCTTCTGCGGCTGCAAACACACCGGCACCGGACCGTTCTGCGACGGCGCCCACAGCAACCTGCCGGGCGGCTACCGAACCGACGACCCGGGCAGCGCCGACAATCTCAAGGTTCGCATGGTCGCGGCCGGCGCTGCGCCCATCGTTCAGCTCGACGGGCAGTGCTACGTTTTCTCCACCTCGCGCGCGACGCTGATACCGCACGGCGCGATGCGCTACTGTCCGGTGGTGACCCCCGCTCTGGGTGCCTTGTTTCAATCCCAGTTCTATGCGGAGGTCGCTCGCGGCGTCACACCGGTGATCTCGGCGGATGGACGGCATACGGTGCTGTTCGTTACCGAGGGTTCCGGCGAGATCGAGATCAGCGGGCGCCGCTTCAGCGTCGATGCGCGCACCGGCATTTATATCCGGCCGGGCGAAGCCTACCGCGTTCACAACGGCTCCGCCGCGGCGCTCAAATTTCTGATTTCCAACGGCCCTGGAAGCGAGGACCTGGTGTGGCTGGACGAAATGCCGACTGCGTTCGAAACGCAGTATCCGCACCGCATTGCGACGATCGATCCATCCCAGCGCCACAAGATGGCCGAGCGCTACTATCAAATGCTCGTCAACCGCGAGCATGGCTCGACCGTCGTGACACAGTTCATCGGCAACATCCCGCTGTCAAAAGCCGAACCGCACCAGCATCTCTACGAAGAAGCGCTGATTTTCCTGAACGGCGCGGGTGTTGTGTGGACCGAGGGAACCAAGACCACCGTTGCAGCGGGAGACGTCCTGTTCCTGCCGCGCAAGCAGGTACACTCGGTGCAGTGCACCACGCAAGGCGGCTTCGATATCGTCGGCGTCATATATCCCGGCGACAATCCGTCGATCAACTACTGAGCCGATCGCCCGGCGAAGCGTAGCGCCCCTGCCTATCCGTCGTTGTTGCGCATGAGCTCTGCAATGGATGGATTAGTCAGCGCGGCCATCAAGGACGCGACGTCGCCGATCCGCAATCCCAGCACCGATGGAAGGATTTCGCAGGCCGCCGCCGCCTGCGGTAGCGCTTCTTCCGCCACGACCTGACGCGCCGGTCCCAAGATGCGCTCGCCCATTGCCACGGCCAGGGAGCCGAGAACGATGACTTCCGGGTTCAGGGCATCGATCAGAAGAGCCATTCCCTGCCCCATGCGCCGGCCGGCCTGCTGCGCCACGTTGAGGCCATCGGCATCGTCGGACAGAATCGATTCCACCAGATCGCGGATGGGCGTCTTTAGGGACCACCGCGACGGATACAGCCGATTCGCGAGCAGCACCAACCCCGCTCCGGAGGAGAATGCCTCCCAAGAGCCCTTCTTGCCGAAGCCAACGGGCCCCTCGTTCGACAGGCGCCAGTGCCCGACCTCTCCGGCCGTATCCGAGGCGCCGTGAAGTACTGCGCCGTTGACGATGAATCCGGCACCGAGTCCGGTACCGAAGGTCAGAAAGATCAGGTGGCGCAGGCCAGAACGGTCCCTTCCCACGCCAAAATGAAACTCCGCCAGCGCTCCGGCATTGCCGTCGTGCTCGACGAGCACCGGCAGCCCGGGAAAGGCGGCGGCCAGGCGATCCTTCAGCCGAGCGCCGTGCCAACCGGGCAAATGCGGCGGGTTCAGCAGGATGCCTTCCGTGATTTTCAGCGGGCCCCCGACCGACACGCTGAGCGCCACCACCTCGCGGCCCGCGCAACGCGCAAGATCCAGCCGTGATGCCACCATCGCGGCGACGGCCGGGAAGCGCACGTCAAAGGCTACGGATGCCAGCGTCGGCGCCTCCTCGCGGCCCAGAATGTCTCCTGTGGCCGTGCCCTCCACACAGGCCAGTTTGGTTCCCCCGATGTCGAGACCGACGATGGAGCGCGGCTGACTCGTCAATCCATTGTCCGATAGCTACGCTCGTCGTAGAGAGCACCCAGCATGGGATTGAGCGCTTCACGATACGCTCGAGCGGTGGGAGTGCGCTGGTGCGCTTCCAGAGCCGCAGCATCGCGCCATCTCTCAATGACCGTCAGATGATTGGGGTGCGGCGGGGGCGTTTGCAGAACGTTCAAACCCAGGAGGCCCGCTTCGCCGCGGGTTGCTTCGAGGTAGTCTTTTGCGATTCGCTCGTAGTCCGCGAGGAATGTCGGGATCACATCGACGTGGACCAACAGCGTCATGGCATTCCCGCCTTCGCCCATCGCCGGGCCCAGCGAATAGGCGGTCTGCAAGCGCACATCCGGTGGAGCGAGCTGCAGCGGATTCAAGTCGCGGCGCAATTGCTCGATCGCCACCGACTTGCGGTGAGACTCGTAGGCGGCGCCGTCGCTCCAGGACTCGACGATCGCAAAGCCGCCGGCGCGGCCGTTCTGCGAATAGAGATCGATGCCCAGTGCGCCGGGTTCGCCGCGGCTGGCGCCACGATACTGCTTCAAGGCCGCCGCCGCCCGCGGAGCCGCGCTCGCCAGCACATCGACATACACCACCACGTGAACCGGCTGAGACGCCGCCGGCTGCGCAGGCACGGCCGCCGGTACCATCATCGTCAGCACACTCGCCCAAATATACGCAGATTTCATGGTTCGCCCACCCCTGACTCCATGCCCCGCCGGCCGTAGGATCCTAACGCTTTTGCACGGCGGGCGCGCTAGCAGCCTGTGGGGGTATCCTCGAACGGCAGCCCGACGTAATTCTCAGCCAGGCTGGTCAATGCGGCAGTCGACCCGCTCAGATAATCGAGTTCCGCCAACTGCAGCCGGTGGCTGAAAGCGTCCTCCGAGAATTTGTGCGTGGCAGAGGTGAACCACCACGAAAAGCGCACGGCCTTCCAAATCCGGCGCAGGCACTGTGCCGAGTAGCCGTCGATCAACGCAGTGCCGCCGGTTCGATAGTATTCCACCAGCGCCTGGTACAGAACGCGAACGTCGGCGGCGGCGAGGTTCAGGCCCTTGGCGCCGGTGGGAGGCACGATGTGCGCGGCATCGCCGACCAGAAACAGCCGGCCGAATCGCAGCGGCTCGACCACGAAACTGCGCAGCGGCGCGATGCTTTTCTCGATCGAGGGTCCGGTGATCACGGCTTCGGCGACGCGCGCGGGCAGGCGCCGCCGCAATTCGTCCCAGAACCGCTCGTCCGTCCACGCCTCCACCTTCTCCTCCACAGGGCACTGCACGTAGTATCGGCTGCGCGACGCGGAACGCATGCTGCACAAGGCAAAACCGCGTTCGTGATTCGAATAGATCAATTCGTGAGAGACGGGAGGAACGTCGGCGAGTATGCCGAGCCAGCCGAAGGGATAGGTGCGCTCGAAGGTCCGCATCGCCTGCGCAGGTACGCTGCGCCGGCACACGCCATGATAGCCGTCGCAGCCGGCGATGAAATCGCAGGACAATTCATGCGTTCGGCCGCCATGCGAGTACCGCACGGAGGGGTGCGCGCCGCCGAGGTTTTCGACCGACACCTCGCCGGCCTCGAAGATCGGCGATGCGCCCGCGGCAATGCGCGCGGCGGTGAGGTCCCGGGTGATCTCGGTTTGACCGTAAACCGACACGGTGTCGCCGGTCAGGCCCTTCAAGTCGACGCGAAGATTATTTTCGGCGAAGCCCAGGGCGAAGCCGTCGTGAACCAGCCGTTCGCTCAACATGCGTTCGCCGACTTGCGCCTTCAAGAGCAATTCGACGGTGCCCTGTTCCAGGACACCGGCGCGAATACGGCCGGCGACATACTCGCGGCTGCGCCGCTCGAGGACGACATTGTCCACCCCGTGCAAGTGCAGCAGCTGCGAGAGCAATAGCCCGGACGGGCCGGCGCCGATAATCGCCACCTGAGTGCGGGCCATGCGCCTCCCCTGCAACTGGTAGCCTCAAGCCTAGCAGCGCCTCAAGGTGTCCCTTGCACGATTGGGACGCGCTCTGGTACTTATCCGTCACCGCCGCGGCGCCGAAACTCATTCGGGCTCACGCCGCTATGGCGCCGAAAGAAGCGCGAGAAATAAGCGGGATCCTTGAAACCGAGTTCGGCGGCGATGCCGCTCACCGAACCCGCGGCGTGCACCAGGCGCCTGCGGGCTTCCGATGCCAGGCGCTGTTGGATCAGATCGAAGGCGGTACTGCCGGCCAATCGGCGGCACAGTCGATTCAAGCTGGTATCGGACAGCGCCAGTCGGCGCGCGTAGCGTTCCACCGGCCAATGTTTGAGGTAGTGGGATTCGATCAAATGACGGAATCGGCGCAGCCGCTCCGCGTCGTGGCTGCCGGGTAGATCCGCGGCACCGTGCGTCGCGATCGCCAGCGCCAGAATCCACAGCACGCTGCACGCCAACCAGCTGCCGACCGGCGCGGCCGCACTGTCGGGCTGCCGCAGCTCGTTCTCCAGCCGCTCGAGCAGCTGCCGGACTCGCGCCGCGAGCCGCGGGTCCCCTCGAAGATCAACCGCGCGGGACGCGGAGAACAAGGCCTCGATAGGCGCCTGGTGCGCGCCGCCCGCAGCGCCGAGCACCCGCGCGAGATCCACCGTCAGCACATGACCTTGAGTGTCGGCGCCAAATTTGAATCCGTGAACCGTCCCGGCCGGAACGATTATGACCGACGGTCCCGATAGATCCGCGCGTCTTGCGTCCAACACCGCTGCGACCGGACCGTCGCTGACCCAGATGCACTGGCTCAGGAGGATGTGCCGATGAGCGCCGATCTTCCACAGGTACTTGCGGCTGCGCGACTGGATGTCCTCGATGTGCACGCCGTTCGAGTGCGGGGCCGCCGCAGGCGCTTCGCCGTACAACGAAAAACTCGGGATTTTGAGTGGGTTGGTTCGCATCGATCGCTACGAGGTTACGTCCTCCACCAATAGTACTTCGCACGACCCTGCTCCGGTGTCGTTACGAACCATGGAGGTTTTGATCCACAGGCCGTCGTCCCGCGCACCGTCCACAAGCTCGCCGGTCAAGGTGACGACCTGCCCCGGGCGCAGCCGCGACAACTGGCGGGCGATGAGCGAATTGCGCGGGATCACGTGCGTATTGGCGGAGTGCGTGATGATGGCATCCCTCGGCAGCGGCGCAGGGGCCGGCGCCCGCCAATAGTAGAACCGATTGGATTGAGAGATGTCGATGGCGCGCAGATTTCGATTGTCCGACATGGGTCCCCAACCGAGCGCCAGGTCTTCCGGAATCAGGTCCGACAGCGAATCGAAGTGGTAGCGTTCGCGAGAGAGGATGCGGGCGGTCACCTGGTAGTGGGCGCGCACCGTCAGGGTCCAACGCCCCAGCCGCAACTTCTCGCCGTCAGGCACATCGGCCTGCCGCGGGTCGTCCGCGGCCAGCACGCCGTCCGGCGGATGGTACGGGCGATCCGAATACCAGTTCCATGCTCCCCAGCCGATGTAGACCAGCAGAACGGCCTTCAATAGGGGATGGCGCCACATAGGCATACTGTGGCGCAAAATCACCCGCTCTTCCGTGACTCCGGTCGGATCTCAATCGCGGCCTGCGCGGCCGCTAGTCTAGGCGCCGGGTTTCTGAGCCCACACCTTGCACCAGCCGCCCGCTGACACGCTCTTGCCGGCGAATATATTGCAGCCGCCGCTGGCATCGCCCGCCTTGCCTTGGAATTGCGCGCAGGTGCTGCACTTCTGATTGGGTTTGTAGGTCGAATTTGCCTTGGCATCGACCTTGGTGGCGTCGCTCGTGTAGCCCAAGGCTTGCGCGGTCGGATCCTTCGGATCCAAGGGTGGAAGGCCCGCGGCGGCGGCGGTGTTGCTCATGAGCCCCACGGCCGGTATCAAAGCGCCGGCGATCAATCCGCTCTTGACGATTGCGCGTCGTGAAATCTTGCCTTGCATCGTGTCTCTCTCCTGGGGTGAACCAACTTGGCGACATTTTCCCCCTTTTTCCCGCATCGTTTGCCAAAAATAAACATTAATTGTGGATTCGGGCGCGAACGATTCTCACTAACGATTACGGTGCGGTCGTCTGCGCCTTCAGCCGGCGGCGATGGCGAGGAGCCAGTCGCGAAACTGTTGCGCCTCGCGCCGTATTCTCTGCGGCCGCTCCGGTGTAATGACGAAGTAGGAGTGGTCGTCGCGAAACTCCTGAGGAAGCGCGGCCACGAGGCGTCCGCTCGCGAAATAGGCGGCGAGAAAAATGCCGTGGACGAGCGCCACGCCGGCGCCGGCCGCCGCGAGTTCCAGCGCGGCAATCGTGGTGTCAACCGTCGGTCCTGCGCTTGCCGGCTCATTCGCAAGTCCCAGCGACTGGCGCGCCCCCAGCCAGTGGTTCTCGTAGCCCATGATGTGAATCGGGTGGCGCATGGCCCATGAGGCCGGCTGACCGCTCTGCCGCGCACTCTGCAATAAAGCCGGACTGCACACCGCGAGGCTCCCCTGGTTGAGCAGGTGCTCCGACCGATAGCCGTGCCAGTGACCCGCACCGTAGCGAATTTCCAAATCGGTGGCTTCGTCCGCGACAGCGTTGTCCCAAATCACAGAGGACAGGCGTACATCGATGGATGGATGGACCCGGCTGAACGTCGGCAGCTTGGGGGCAAGCCACAGTGCCGCCAACGACACCGGTGCGTGCACAGTGATTTGCACTCGTTCCGACCCACCGAACAATCCCACGGTGGAGTCGGCCAGCTCCTCGAATGCCTTGCGCACCGGCGGCAAGTAAGCCACCCCCATGGGCGTGAGCTTCACGCCGCGCGGGCGGCGTTCGAACAGCGCAAACCCCAGGTGCGCCTCGAGGGCGCGGATTTGGTAGCTGATGGCCCCGGAGGTCAGGTTCAGCTCCGCCGCCGCCGCCGCAAAACTCGAGGTACGCGCAGCGGCTTCGAAGGCGCGCAGCCACGTCAGGGTCGGTAGGCCGACGACGGGACGAATTTGCATTTGAGGCCTCGCGCTAAAATTTTAGGGCCAAAGGTACCAAAATATTCGGTTGTACGCCGGGTATCGATCAATTTATTGTGGCCTAAATGAAAACGAATGCACGTGTGGTCGTGGTCGGCGGCGGCATGATGGGCGCGAGCCTCCTGTACCACCTTGCCCTAGAAGGCTGCTCGGACACCGTCCTGATTGAAAAGGGCGAACTGACCTCGGGATCCACTTGGCACGCCGCCGGCCAATGCCCGAGCATCACCGGCAGCTACAATCTGGCGAAGATTCATGCCTACAGCAACGAGCTGTATCCGAAGCTCGAGGCCCTGACCGGGCAGTACGTGAGCTGGCACCCCTGCGGCGGCTTGCGGCTCGCGAACAACAAGGCCGAACTCGCGTGGCTCAAGTTCGTGCTCGGGTACTCGAAGAACATCGGCTTTCGCATGGAGATCGTCGGACTCGACGAGATCAAGCGGCTGAATCCCTTCCTCACCACCGACAACGTGCTCGCGGCGGCCTGGACCCAGGACGACGGACACGGCGACCCTTCGGGGCTGTGCAATGCGCTGGCCAAGGCCGCCAGAGACCTGGGAGCGACGGTGATGCGGCGCAATCGGGTCATCGACATTCGCCTCCGCCCGAGCGGTGAATGGGAGGTGGTCACCGAACAAGGCAGCATCATCGCCGAGATGGTGGTCAACGCCGCGGGCTGTTACGCGCGCCAGGTCGCCGCCATGGTCGGCGCCGACGCGCCCATCACCAACATGCAGCATCACTATGTGGTGACGCATCCGATTCCGGCGTTCATGGAGCGCAGCGTCGAGATACCCGTGATGCGCGATTCCTACACCTCGGGCTATTTGCGGCAGGAGCAGAAATCCGGCCTGATGGGGATTTACGAGAGCACGGGACTGCACGAAGCGTGGGCTCCGCGCGGCTTCCCCGAGTGGGACTCCTCCAACGAATTGTTCGCGGACGACTTGGATCGCATCGCACCCTGGCTGGAGCGGGCCATCGAACGCATGCCCATCTTCGGCGACGTCGGAATTAGGCGGGTCATCAACGGCGCCATTCCGCACACCCCCGACGGCGCCCCGCTGCTGGGTCCGGCCGCAGGCTTGAAGAATTTCTGGATGTGCTGCGGAACCTCCTTCGGCATCGCCCAGGGCGGAGGCTGCGGCAAGTATCTGGCGCAGTGGATGCTGAACGGTGACGCCGAAATCAACATGGCCGAGTTCGATCCGCGCCGCTTCGGTGCTTTCGCCGATGCGAAGTACGTGCGCGACAAGGTGTTCCTGGACTATCGCCTGACCTTCACCACGCGCAGGCCCGGCGAGGAGGAGATGGCGGGCCGCCCGCGCAAGATGAGTCCCTTGCACGGCCGGCTGCGCGCGCAGGGCTGCATTCACACCGAGACCTTCGGTTGGGAGCGCCCGAAGTGGTTCTCGCTCGATGGCCGCGTCGAAGATTATGGCTATGGACGCAACAATGTATTCGACGTCGTGGCCGGCGAGGTGGCGGCGGTGCACGAGCGCGTCGCCATCCTCGACCTCACGGGGTTCGCCAAGTTCGACGTGAGCGGCGCCGCGGCGGAGAGCTTCTTGAATCGCGTGTGCGCCAATCAAGTGCCCCGCAAGACGGGTGGAATCGCACTGGTCCATCTGCTCTCGCCGGCCGGACGCATTCAAGGCGAGATGACCGTGTCCCGGCTCGCAGACGATCGCTTCTACGCGTTGTCCGCGGCGGCCGCGGAGCTGCGCGACCTGGATCTTCTCACGCAAAGCGTCAAGCCCGGAGAGGCGGTGCGAATCGAGAATGTCACCGAGAATCGCGGCGTTCTGGTCTTGAGCGGGCCGCGCTCGCGCGAGCTGCTGCAGCCGTTGACCGATGCGGATCTCGGCAATGGGGCGTTTCCCTGGCTGCGGGCGCGCGAGATACACATCGCCGGAGTGCCGGTGCGCGCGCTGCGGGTCAGCTACGTGGGCGAGCTCGGCTGGGAGCTGCATCCCCCGATCGACTCCCTGCCCTCCCTGTACGATGCGATTTGGGAGGCCGGCCGCAAATTCGGAATTGCGAATTACGGACTGTACGCGGTCAATTCTCTGCGGCTGGAGAAGGCCTACAAAGCCTGGTCCAGCGAACTTACCAACGAATTGAACATGCTGGAAGCGGACATGCCGCGCTTCATCCGTTTCGACAAGGCCGATTTCACCGGCAAGGCGGCGACGCTCGCGCAGGCGCCGCGCCCTTTCAAAATCGTCTACGCCGAGGTTGCGGCCGCCGACACGGACGCACGCGGCGGCGAGCCGGTGCTCATCGAGGATCGCTGCATTGGCGTCGTCACCTCCGGTGCCTATGGCCACCGAGTCAAGAGAAGCCTGGCATTCGCCTGCGTCCCGCCGGAATTCGCCGCGCCCGGCGCCAGGTTCGATCTGCTCATCCAAGGCGAGCGGCGCGCCGCGACGGTGCTCGCAGGCGCCGCCTTCGATCCCGACAATCTGCGGATGAGGTGCTGAGGTGGCAATCGATCTTCCAACCCGGGCCAGAGTCGTCATCGTCGGCGGTGGCGTGATCGGCTGCTCGATTGCCTACCACCTGACCCGGTTGGGAATGAGCGACATCGTGCTTCTCGAGCGCAAGCAGCTGACCAGCGGCACCACGTGGCATGCCGCCGGACTCGTGGGTCAGCTGCGCCAGAGCATGAACATGACGAAATTGGCGCGCTATACCGCCGAGCTGTACCGCGGCTTGGAGTCCGAGACCGGACAGGCCACCGGCTTCCGGCAGTGCGGGTCGATCTCTCTGGCGACCACCGCCGGGCGCATGGAGGAACTGAAGCGCAACGCCTCGATGGCCAAGGTATTCGGCCTTGAAGTGAACGTCGTCGGCCCGGATGAGATTCATTCCCTGTATCCCCTCGCGTATCTCGAGGACGTGATCGGGGGTATTCACATTCCGAGCGACGGGTATGCAAATGCCGTCGACATCACTCAGGCGCTCGCCAAGGGCGCGCGATCACGGGGCGCGCAGATCTTCCAAGATCTCAAGGTGACCGCCATCCATCACGACGGACGGCGCGTCAGCGGCGTGCAGACCGATCGCGGGCGCATCGTTGCCGACACCGTGGTTCTGTGCGGCGGCATGTGGACCCGGGATCTGGCCGCCTCCATCGGGGTCACCGTGCCCCTGCATGCCTGCGAGCACTACTACGCGCTGTTCAAGGACGTACCCGGACTCAACCCCAATATGCCGGTGCTGCGCGACTACGATCATTGCAGCTACTTCAAGTACGACGCCGGCAAACTATTGGTCGGCGCCTTCGAGCCCCATGCCCGTCCGTGGGGTGCGGAAGGAATACCGGATGATTTCTCCTTCGGCGAGATCGCCGGAGACTTCGGCCATTTCGAGCCCGTGCTGCTGGATGCGATGCGCCGCATCCCCGCTCTGGAGAAGGCCGGCATTCAGAAATTCTTCTGCGGTCCCGAAAGCTTCACGCCCGACGTACGCTACCACTTGGGCGAATCGACCGAGCTCAAGAACTGCTTCGTGGCCGCAGGGCTCAATTCCATCGGCCTGCAATCCGCCGGCGGGATCGGCAAAGTGGTGTCGGAGTGGATCCGCGACGGACACCCGCCCATCGATCTGTGGGAGGTCGACGTACGCCGCAACATGCCCTTCCAGATCAACCGCAAATACCTGCGCGCGCGAGTCTCGGAAAGCCTGGGGCTGCTGTACGCCACGCATTGGCCCTTCCGGCAGTACGAAACCGCCCGTGGCGCGCGCAAGTCGGCGCTGCATGACCGCCTGGCCGCCGCCGGTGCCTGCTTCGGCGAGGCCTTCGGCTGGGAGCGGCCGAATTGGTACGCGCCTGCCGGAGTGAAGCCGCAATATGAATACAGCTACGGCCGCCAGAATTGGTTCGAACACAGCGCGCGCGAACACCTCGCGGTGCGCAGTGCCGTGGGCCTGTTCGACCAATCCTCGTTCGCCAAGTTCCGGCTCGAGGGCAGAGAGGCCGCGCGCATCCTCAATCGCGTGTGTGCCAACGATGTCGACGTCGAGCCCGGCAGGATCGTCTACACGCAGTGGCTGAACGAACGCGGCGGCATCGAAGCGGACCTCACGGTGACCCGCTTGAGCGAAACGGTGTACCTCATCGTGGGCGGCGCGGAGACCGAGAGCAAGGATTTCAACTGGCTGAGGGGCCGCATCGAGGACTCCAACGCCGGCGCTGTCCTCACCAATGTCACTTCAGCCATGGGCGTCTTGTCCGTCATGGGGCCGCGGGCCCGCGACTTTCTGCAATCGCTCACGCCCGACGATATGTCGGCCGCGGCCTTCCCCTTCGGCACCAGCCGGGAGATCGAGCTCGGACTTGCCCGGGTGCGCGCCTCGCGCATCACCTACGTCGGCGAATTGGGTTGGGAGATCTACGTCTCCAGTGAATTCATGCAGGGCGTGTACGACGAATTGGCGGCTGTGGGGCCGAAGTTCGGCCTCGTTCACGCGGGCTACCATGCGCTCAACTCCCTGCGCATCGAAAAGGCGTACCGGCACTGGGGCCATGACATCACCGACGAGGACACGCCGCTGGAGGCAGGTCTCGGATTCGCGGTCAAGTGGGACAAGCCGGGCGGTTTCATCGGCCGTGAAGCGCTGCTGCGCCAGAAGTCATCGGGGTACGCCAAGCGGCTGGTGCAATTCCAGCTCAAATCACCTGCGCCCCTGCTGTACCACAACGAACCGATATGGCAGGGCGACTCCCTGGTCGGGCACATTCGCTCAGGGATGTACGGGCATTCCCTGGGCGCCGCCGTGGGCTTGGGGTACATCGCCGCCGCCGCCGGCGCCGCGATTGAGCCTAACGGCTACGAAATCGAAGTCGCGGGCGTCCGTCAGCCGGCCACGGCCTCTTTGCGTCCCCTGTACGACCCGAAAAACGAGCGAATCAAGTGTTGAGCGACGGCGCCATCGGAGGTGTCCATGAATGAATCCAAGCTAATCGCGAGCCTCGCCGCCGACACCCGAATCGGCTACAGCTTGAACCGCCGGTTCTACTGCGACGAGGAGGTGTTCGCCGCGGACATGGATCAAGTCGTCGGGCGCAAATGGATCGTCGCCGGACACATCGACCGGGTGCGCAACAGGGGCGACTACTTCCTCTTCAAGATCGGCGATGAATCCATCATCATCGTGCGCAGCGACGAATCGACCATCAATGCCTTCTACAACGTCTGCCGCCATCGCGGCTCCCTGATCTGCACCAAACCCGAGGGACGCGTCGTGCGTCTCACCTGCCCCTACCACGCATGGAGCTATGGCCTCGACGGCGCCCTGCTCGCGGCGCGGCTGATGCCGGCGGATTTCTCGAGGCAGGACAACGGCCTGCAGCGCTGCCACATTCGAGTGTTCCACGGCTTCATTTTCATCAACTTATCCGATCAAGAGCCGGCGGATTTCGACGCGACGTTCGGGGATCTTACGCCCTACCTCGATTTCCACGGGTTCGCGGGGGCGAAGATCGCGTATTCGCAGTCCTATCCCACGACGGCCAATTGGAAGCTGATCGTGGAGAACTTCGTCGAGTGTTATCACTGCGCCCCGGCGCACCCGGAGTTCTGTTCCATGCATCCGCCCGAGGCGCTCATCGCCTTCGGCGCCGGACCAAGTTCGGGGCCGGCAGACGCGGTGGAGAAGTACCTGCCGGCGCTCAAGGCCTGGGAAGCACGGGCGGCAAATCTCGGTCGGCCTCTCGGCACCGTCGACGACGGCCCGGAATCCTCCCACCTGCGGCTGCTGCTGCAGCGAACCATCCGGGAAGGCTATGAGAGCGAGACGCAGGACGGCAGGCCGGCCTCCTCGTTAATGGGCAAGCGCCTGGGATTCGACCAGGGCCGAATGTACCTGTCGTTCAGCCCCTTCACGCAGCTGGTGGCGACCAACGATTTCGCGGTGTTGTTTCTATTCACGCCGCGTAGCACCATGCACACGGACGTGGATCTCTTTTGGCTGGTCGACGCCAATGCGTCGCAGGTCGACGTCAAGAGAATGATCTGGGGTTGGGATGAGACCACGAAGCAGGACAAGGAGATTACGGAGAACAATCAGGCCGGAATCCTGTCAAAGCACTATCGGCCGGGACGTTATTCGGAGCACGAGCGCCGGGTCGTGACTTTTCAGCAGTGGTACTTGGGGCAGTTCGGACATTCGCTGGTGTGAATCGACAATTGGACTGAGGGACACAATGCCGGCGCTCGATTTGGAGGGTATCAGTCGATCGGTGGTGAAGCTGCGGGCCGAGGTGCCGGAGGACGCGTTTACCGCGGGCGTCTTGGGATCTCAACGCACCGGCAACGGAGTGGTCATCAACGCCGACGGATTGGTCTTGACCATAGGCTACCTGGTGACCGAGGCCACCGATGTGTGGCTCACCACCCCGGACGGACGGGAAATCGCGGCCCACCCCCTGGCCTACGATCAGGTGACCGGATTCGGACTGGTGCTGCCGCTCGAGAAGGCGGACACGGCGCCCGTTCAGCTCGGATCGTCCGCGGGCTTGGGCGTGGGCGATCCCGCATTCGTGGTGAGTTCTCCGCTATTCGCCGAGCCGCAACCGGTGCAGATATTCGCACGGCGGGAATTTGCCGGCGCTTGGGAATATCTGTTGGAGGACGCGCTGTTCACCACGCCGGCGCACCCACACTGGTCCGGCGCCGCGTTGATCGACGGCAGAGGCCGCTTGGCGGGCGTGGGATCGCTGCTCGTGCGCGAGCTCAGCGGGGGCGAGGAAATCAACGCCAACATGTTCGTGCCCATCGATTTGCTCAAGCCCATTCTCAATGATTTGACCACCCACGGACGGGCCGCGCGCCAATCGCGCCCGTGGCTCGGGCTATATGCCGTGGAAATGACCGGCAAGGTGTATGTGACCGGGGTGGCCGAAGGCGGTCCCGCGCATCTGGCCGACATCCGCGAAGGCGATCTCATCAGTCACGTGGCGCATCACGGTGTCGCCACCCTGCCCGATTTTTATCGACGACTGTGGGCGGTCGGCCCGGCGGGCTCCGGGATACCGTTGACCGCGATCCGCGGCGGCACACGCCTGCATTTGAACGTCCGCTCCGTCGATCGAGTCGAGCTGCTCAAGCGGCCGCAAGCGCACTGAGCCTGTCTCAGCGAAGCCTACTTGTCCGATCGTTAAACGACTCCAGGCTCGCCCAGTTGCCGGCTTGGATGAAACTGGCCCAGTAGAAGGGGTGAGTTCGGTTGGCCCGCAACATCATGGCAACCTGCGCGCGTCGTAGCGCGGCGCCGCGGCCGAGTCCCTCTTTGAGTCCGCGATAGTAGTCGCCCATCAACTGCCGGGTGACGGAATCGCTCACCGGCCAGAGACTCATCACCAATGTTTCGGCGCCGGCGAGTACGAAAGCGCGGCGCAGGCCGAACACGCCCTCACCGTTCTTGATCTCACCAACGCCGGTGTCGCAAGCCGACAGGGTCACCAGCTTGGTGCCCCACAGATTGAGATTGGCTGCTTCGAGCGCCGTCAGAATGCCCTCACCGCTGCCGTCTTTGCTCAGATTCGCGCCGGCGAGCGCGAGACCGGATCGCAACAGGGGATTCTCGACCGCGCTGGTCGCGCGGATGCCGCGGGGTTCGGCCGCTCCTGGGGATGCGCTCGCCCGTGCCTCGTGATCCAAGAAGAAACCATGTGTCGCGATATGCAAGATCACGGGCGCCGCGAGCCGCTTGAGATTCGGCTTGTTGACATCGTTTCCGGTGAGCAATGTCGCTTCCGGGAATAGGGCCTTCAAATCGCGCGCTTCGCGCGCAGTGCCGCTCAGTGAGGTGAAATAAACGCTCGCAAGATCCGGCGCCGTGGTGACACCGCGTCGTGCCTCGATACCGCGTCGTGCCTCGATACCGCGCCGCGTCGCGTTAGCAGCGGCGGCAGGGGGTTCGCCGAAATCGGGATCGGCGACGATCACGGGTGGGCCGGTCTTTGTCGGCTTGCCTGCGAAGCGCAACAAGTCGCGACCCGAACTCACATAGCTGATTTCCCGCTGCGACACGAGGTAGCGGCCCTGTTCGTCCATCAGCGCCTCGAACGGCACGAGATTGAGCGCGCCGTCGGGGGACACGATGAGCCGCTTGGCGGTCGCGGTTGCGGCGATGAGCGGCTGCAGCACTTGCGTGTAGAGACGCTTGGCTTCCGGGGTAGGGTCGGCGCGCGGGTCGCGCAGAGCGCGGCGAAACGCCTCGACCAGTGACTCGAGGTCCTTGGCAGATCCCAGGTCCCTGACCTGCACCGCGCCGCTCGACGGAATCATATAGACCGCATAGTGCGCGGGAGCGTCTGCTGCAGTGACGAGACCCATGCCGACGGGGTGATAAACCGCGTACTCCAATAGCGCCGCCTCCGCGGGCAGCGCGGCACGCACGGCCGCCAAGGTGGCGGCTCGAGGTTCTTGGTAGAATCCGGCGCTGCGTTCGCTGATGGCGGTCTCCAACCCCTCCTGCCGCCGTTGCAAGGTATCGAGCGCTGCCCGGAATTGATCGCGCGAGAGGTATTCCTCGCCATGCAACGCGACTTTGGCGAATTCCGCGGTCACGGCACTCAACTGGTCGAGCAGCGCCTGGCCGTCGGGATCGAGTCTCTGGCGAAGCGATGCGAGATTGTCGGCCAGAGCGTCGAGCACACGTCCCTTTCGCTGTAGGATGACTTGCGCCGCGAGTTCGGTGGCGGTCACATCGTGCGGCGCCTGCGTGATGTTCAGGGAAATCGTGCGTCCGGTAAGATAGTGGAGCTTGTCGGCATACGACAGTCGGTCGTGCTCGGAGCCGATGGCAAGGTTCAGCGATAAGCTCGTCTCGAAGGCATCGTCGGCGCGCTTCAGGGCTTCGAGCGCAGCCGGAATATTCGACTCCGCGGCATAGCTCTTGCTGAGATTGAAGAGCGTCAGGACGGTCCATTGATGATAAGGACCGACGCTCTCGGTGAACCGCGCCAGCGCCTCTTGGAAGACCTGCTCGGCGCGCGAGTAATTGCCCTGATCGTGATAAACATTGCCGATGTTGACCAGCAAAGACGCGGTCGCGGGATGCGCCATGCCGTAAGCCTGCTCGCGGATTTTTTCCGCGCGCCAGTAATAGTCGAGTGCCTGTGCATGCCGCTGACGATCGCGCGCGATGATTCCGAGGTTCTGCAGGGTGTGAGCGACCATTATGGGGTCGAGGTTCAGCTCGGCGAGCCGCAGGTTCTCCTCCAGCAGTGGCTGTGCGCGCTCATAATCCTCCGTGGTGACATAAATATCGGCGAGCGTATCCGTATAGTGTATGAGCCGCCGCTGATCGGCCGACGGGTGAGTTCGGGCGATCGCCAGCGCCTCATTGATATCGGCGAGGGCCCGGGCATTGTCGCCTCGAAGCTGGTGAATATACGCCGTCGTCTGCAGGCAGTCGGCGATCCACGGATGGTCCGCTCCCCAAGCGTTTTCAATCAGGGTGCGCGCGCGGCGCAGCGCATCCTCAGACTTCGGCAAATCGTTAAAGCCGGCGTACAAGCGACCCAATGCGATGAGTACGCGCGCTGTGCCGGGGCCGTCTTCGCCTAACACCGCTTTGTCGATGCGAAGCGCATTCTCCAACGCCGCAAGGGCCGGCTGACGTTTCGCTTTGTTGTATTGAATCACGCCGAGCCGATAGTAGAGTTCCGCGAGGAACTCATCCTCACCCGATGAGCCGCGCTGCGCGGCGTCAAGCGCATGCTCGGCGAGTGCGACGGCATCATCGAAGTGGCCGGCCTGAGCCTGCGCCTCGGATTCCGTGCTGAGGACCAGCGCTGCGAAACTCGCGGCCTCGGCAGCGGATGCCGGCGCGGCCGACTCGAGCCGCAACGCGATGCCACGCGGCGCATCGGACAGGTAGCGCGCGTGAATGCGCAGCTGATAGGTCCCGGAAGTGCTCGTCGCGAAACTTGCCGTAAATGGCCCGCTGCTTTTCCCGTCCGCGGGAAACTCGGCGAGGCGTTGATCCTTGGGATCGAAAAGCTCGACCACGGGCTCGATGTCCTGTCGCTCCACGGTGACCGTGGCGCGCTCACCGGCGCGAAGCGCGAGCGGGTAGACCTTGATCTCTGTTCCCGGGAGTGTCGACACTGCGCGCTGGTTCTCTCTGAGCGGCGGCTCGATCTTGAGCACGGGTTCGTCGGCAGCCGCCATGCGGCCGAGGAGTAGAAGCACCGGCACTGCGGCCAGGGCCCGCCGCATCACTCCTCGCGACGCACGTTGAAGGCGTAGCTCGCGACCGGTTGCTCCTGCCCGTGGTCGAGTCCGACGACATCGAAGCGGTAGGCGCCGTTCTTTACGCGCTCCGCCGGTAGATTGAGCTTGAGCACAGCCCCGTGCCGGCCTCGCTCGGGCGCAAGCCGCGGACTCTGCCAGAGGACGGTTTGGCCCGCAGGCGACTTGAGACTCACCCGGTAGCGGGCAAATTCCGTCTCCTCGAGCTTCAGTCTTACCGAAAGTTGCTCGACATCGCTGGGTACCGTCAGCACCGGCGGTGCCTCAATTCCGCGCGTCGGCGCAGAGAGCACGAACGAGGCGACCCGAGCCAGCAACGGTTCGGCGTTTGCTGCGGTTCGGGAGGCACTCTCCAAGTCGGTCATCACCCCTTCGAGGCGCGACACCTGCGCCGATAAGGCACTGCTACGAGCCTCTTGAGCCTTGAGCTCGTCCCTGAGCGCGGCGGTATTGCCCGAGAGGATCTGGCGCAAGCGCAGGTCATCGAACACGACGGTCCCGGCGGCGACCGACACGACGACGACGGCCGCCCACGCCATCCAGCGCGTGCTCCCTGCGGGACGCTTCGTCACTGCGGCGCGGGGCGCTACTTGGGGCAGGGGCGTAACCCGCTCGCGCTCCTTCTCCAGCTTCAGCAGGCTCTCAGCGAACAGAACCTTACGTCGACGCCGCTCGCCGATGAGGTAGTGAGTCATGAAGCGATCAAGGTCTTCACCGGCGAGATTGCCGCGAACGTATGCATCCACCAGATCGTTTTCCGCATCGCACAAGCTCGCGGCCACGGTATCGTCGCTGACGCTCAACGAGTCGAGTCGTTCCTGTTCTGCTTCCGGCAGAAGGCCCAGGAGGCACCGCATGAGGGTTCGTTCCTCGAATTCGGGGCTGGGAGAATTCACCGGCCTACCTCATAAGATAAAAATGACTGAAACACTTCACTCCTTTCCCATGCAGGCACTGACGCATTCTTCGAGCTTGCTGCGGATCCGGCAGGCCCGGATGGCGAGCGCGTTCGGGGTCAGGTCGAATCGCGCGGCGAGCTCACGCCGCTGTTCGATTTTGATGCTGCGTTCGCCGCTGTAATAGGCCAGGATCAGGCCGTGGTCGGCCGCGGGCAGCTTGTCGAGACACTGCTCCAGGCACTTGAGCCGCCTGGCACCCTCCTCGGATTCGGGCTCACGTTCGTCCGCGATCTGCAGGACAGGCGCGGTCGTCTCCGGGGAGGGCATTTCATCGTAGGGGACGGCGCTGCGATCGCTGCGCCGCAGGTATTCGAAGAACACGAATTTCGCGACGCTGTAGCAGTACTGTGCAGGCGCATCGGCATCAATCGCGCCCTCTTCCTCCAGTCGGCGCGCGACGCGATTGAGGGTTTCGTCTGCCAGGTCGTCGGCTCCGAGGCAGTGCTTGCGGTCGAAGTAGCCCGCCAGCCGCCGGCGTATCTCGAGATAGCGCTCGGCGGGCGTACCGCCACCTGCGTCCAACCATTCGAGAAACCGCTGAAAGGTCTCTGCACTCGGAAGCCAGTCCTGCTTGTGTCTGGAGCGTGAGATAACGCCGCCTCCGCGCATGCCTCGCCCCGCGAATTGTACACGGTGCGTACCGGACGGGCTTCGGCGTGAAAGGTTTTTCCGGGTTTTGTCTTATTTACCTGAGGGTGCCTCCTAACGTGCGTGAGGTTCGCGTCCTCGATCCGTAGTTCCAAAGGTAAAGGGGAGAAGAGCATGAATAGTTCGAAACTGATTCTGCGCGCATTGCGCGTGCTGACGATCCTGTTGCCCATGGGAATACTGCCGGTCGCCTGGGCAGGCGAGGACAGCACCCCGCTGATCGACAAGGTGCACAATGCGACCGCGCAATACCTCGACATCAATGTCGCGTTCGCACAAGGTTTCGTGACGGCCACCCCGTGCGTCAGTGGTCCGGATACCGGAGCCATGGGCGTCCATCTTGTGCTGCCCTCGCGCCTCAACGCGGGCGTACTGGACCCGACGAAGCCGGAAGCTTTGATCTACGAGCCGATGGCAAACGGTGCCATGCGCCTCGTCGGCGTCGAGTTCATCGTGCTCGAAAGTGTCTGGGCGAGCAACAATCCCGGTGGCGGGGTGCCGGCGCTGGACGGGAATCTGCTGAATTACATCGCCGCCCCGAATCGCTACGGCCTGCCGGCGTTCTACGAAATGCATGTCTGGGCTTGGGAGCACAACCCGAAGGGCAGCTATGCCGATTGGAACACCCACGTTACCTGCGACCAGCAACCGATCGGTTGAGCCGCCGACTCAAGGGTTGAGCCGCCGACTCAAGGCCCTTGTTGGAGGCGAGGCTGGCGGGCGGCGTGCCGGGACGCAATGTGCCCGACATCGCCGCCTAGGGTGCCGTCGCGCTCTGCGCGCGCAACAATTCGCGCCCGTGCACCAGGACGTACTCTCTGAATGCCGCCGCGGTCGGCGACAACCTCTTGTTCGCCAGGTGAGCGACGTGCCAGTGGCGGATGACGGGGGTGCCGCGAACATCCAGCACCGCCAGCCGCTGGGTTTGCAGCTCCAGGTCGAGGGTGTGGCGCGACAGAAAGCTCACGCCCATGCCGGCCATCACCGCCTGCTTGATGGTCTCGTTGCTCGCCATCTCCAAGCCCACCCGGCAGGGGACTTGCCGTTCGTCGAAGAACTGCTGCATCGCCAGCCGCGTACCCGACCCCGGCTCGCGCACGATGAAGGTCTCCTTGGCCACGGCCTCGACGGTGACCCTGCGCCGCCCCGCCAACGGATGGTCCGGCGCGGCGATGATGACGTGCGGATTCTGCGCAAAGGGCTCCGCGATCGTATCCAGTGATTGGGGCGAGCGTCCCATGACCGCCAAATCGACCTCGTTCGCGATGAGTTGCTCGATCACCGAATTGCGGTTGTTGACGGCGAGACGAATCTCCAGCTGCGGATAATTCTTGCCGAAACGGGCGAGCAGCCGCGGTATGAAGTATTTGGCGGTGCTGACCACCGCCAAGTTGATTCGCCCACGGCGCAGGCCTTTCAGCCCGTCGAGCACGTCCTCGGCATCCTTGAGGGAGCGCAGCAGCTCACGGGCATGGGTCAAGAGCTCCTGGCCGGCTTCGGTGATGTAGAGCTTCTTCCCGATGCGTTCGAACAGCGGCAGCCCGGCGTGCCCTTCCAGCTCCTTGATATGCATCGACACTCCCGGCTGGGTGAGATGCAAAGCCTCGGCAGCCTTGGAAAACGAATGCAGCGTGGCGGCCGCCTCGAAGACCCTCAATTGACGCAGTGACACGTGTTGCAGCGACATCGAGCTCCCTATACATCAGCTAAACATTATTAAAGGTAACAGTATTATTGATTATCGCTTATGTAACGGCATGGGTACAGTTTTCCCCGGCAACGCATCAACGAGGAGCTCCCATGGTGAGTCAGGCCGAGCGATACAAATCCGGTGTCATGCCCTACGCCCAGATGGGCTATTGGGACGATGACTACCAACCGTCGGACACCGACGTCATCGCGGTGTTTCGGATTTCACCGCAGGACGGGGTGGACCCCATCGAGGCGGCCGCGGCCGTGGCGGGCGAATCCTCGACCGCGACTTGGACGGTGGTCTGGACGGACCGCCTCACCGCCTGCGATGCCTATCGCGCCCGCGCATACCGAGTCGATCCCGTCCCCGGGTCGCCCGGACAATACTTCGCCTATATTGCATACGACATTGATTTATTCGAAGAAGGATCCATCGCCAATCTGACGGCGTCCATCATCGGCAATGTCTTCGGCTTCAAGCCCCTGAAGGCCTTGCGGCTCGAGGACATGCGCATGCCCGTCGCCTACCTCAAGACTTTCCAAGGGCCGCCCACCGGCATCATCGCCGAGCGCGAGCGCCTCGATAAATTTGGCCGTCCGCTGCTCGGTGCAACCACCAAGCCGAAGCTCGGGCTGTCGTCGAAGAACTACGGCCGCGTGGTGTACGAAGCGTTGAGGGGCGGGCTCGACTTCGTCAAGGACGACGAGAACATCAACTCGCAGCCCTTCATGCACTGGCGCGATCGGTATCTCTACTGCATGGAAGCGGTCAACAAGGCCGCCGCCGCCACCGGTGAAGTGAAGGGCCACTATCTCAACGTCACGGCCGCCACCATGGAAGACATGTACGAGCGCGCCGACTTCGCCAAGCAACTGGGTTCCTGCATCGTGATGATCGATCTGGTGATCGGCTACACCGCCATCCAGTCCATGTCCAAATGGGCCCGGCGCAACGACATGATCCTGCACCTGCACCGGGCAGGCCATGGCACCTACACCCGCCAGAAGACACACGGCGTGTCGTTCCGCGTCATCGCCAAATGGATGCGCATGGCGGGTGTGGACCACATCCATGCGGGCACGGTGGTCGGAAAGCTGGAGGGCGATCCTAATGTTATCAAAGGGATATACTCTATATGCAGAGATAGCTTTACTTACAAGAACCTCGAACATGGCGTGTTCTTCGATCAAGACTGGGCGGGCCTGCGCAAGCTCATGCCGGTGGCCTCCGGCGGCATTCATGCCGGCCAGATGCACCAGCTCATTTCCTATCTGGGCGAGGACGTGGTGCTGCAATTCGGCGGCGGTACCATCGGCCATCCGCAGGGGATCCAAGCCGGCGCCACCGCCAATCGGGTGGCGCTCGAGGCGATGATCAAGGCGCGCAACGAAGGCCGCGACATCTGGCAGGAAGGTCCGCAAATTCTCGAGCAGGCCGCCCAGTGGTGCTCGCCGCTGCGCGCAGCGCTCCAGACCTGGAAAGACGTCGCCTTCAACTATCAATCCACCGATACCGCGGACTTCGTGCCGACGGCGACCACGGCGTGAGGGCAACATGCGAATCACTCAAGGTACCTTTTCATTTCTGCCCGACCTCAGCGACGCGGAAATCCATGCGCAGATCGAGTACGCACTGGGGCAGGGTTGGGCCATCGGCGTCGAGTACACGGACGATCCCCACCCGCGCAATTGCTACTGGGAGATGTGGGGCAATCCCATGTTCGATCTGCGCAGCGCCACCGGCGCCATGCACGAGGTGCTGGCTTGCCGCGAGGCGCATCCGCGGACTTACATTCGCGTGAATGCATTCGACTCGACGCGTGGATTCGAGACCACGCGCCTCTCCTTCATCGTCAACCGCCCGGCCGAGGAACCTGGATTTCTGCTCAAGCGGCACGAGCTGGACGGCCGCCGCATTCAATACACCCTGGAAAGCTATGCGACCGCGGGGGCGCCCGAAGGCCGCCGCTACCGATGAACCCCGCGGCCGCCCAACCGAGCGAGGCCGCCGCGGCCGCCACAGTCGCGGAGGCCGCCGAGCGCGTCGATCTGGGCGAGCTCTTGGCGGATTCGCACGTGGGCGAGGTGTTGGACGAACTCGGCGAGCTCATCGGGCTTGCGCCCATCAAGGCGCGCATTCGCGATATCGCCGCCCTGCTGCTGGTTGAGCGCGCGCGCAAGCGGCTGGGTTTATCGGGAGGATCGCCTTCGCTGCACATGTCCTTCACGGGCAATCCGGGCACGGGCAAGACGACGGTGGCCTTGCGCATGGCGCAGATCCTGCATCGTCTGGGCTACGTGCGAAAGGGACATCTGGTCGCCGTCACGCGCGACGATCTGGTGGGTCAGTACATCGGCCATACCGCGCCCAAGACCAAGGAGATATTGAAGAAGGCGATGGGCGGAGTGCTGTTCATCGACGAAGCGTACTACCTGTACCGCCCCGAGAACGAGCGCGACTACGGTCAGGAGGCCATCGAGATCCTGCTGCAGGTGATGGAGAATCAGCGCGACGACCTGGTGGTGATCCTCGCCGGCTACGGCGACCGCATGGATGCCTTCTTCCGCTCCAATCCCGGCCTCTCCTCCCGCATCGCGCATCATCTGGACTTTCCGGACTACCTGCCGCAAGAGCTGGGGGAAATCGCGCAGCGCATGTTGCAAGGCATGCAATACCGTTTGAGCGCCTCGGGCGAGGCCGCACTGCGCGACTACATTCCGCTGCGCATGCGCCAGCCGTATTTTGCGAACGCGCGCTCGATCCGCAACGCGCTCGACCGCGCCCGCCTGCGCCAGGCCAACCGGCTGTTCGCCATGCACGGGCGGCCATTGTCCCGCGACGAGCTCATGACCATCGAAGGCGAGGATTTGCTCGCGAGCCGGGTGTTCGCATGAGACTGAAGGCCCTGATATTCGATGTCGATGGGACGCTGGCGGAGACCGAAGAAGTCCATCGCTGCGCCTTCAATGAGGCCTTCCGGCGGCATGGATTGGACTGGAATTGGAGCAAGGCGGCCTATGCGCGTCTGTTGTCGATCACCGGCGGCAAGGAGCGGCTCGCCCACTACGTGGCGTCGCTGCCGCCAAGCGTGACTGAGCGCGGCGCCATGATCCGGCGTATCGGCGCCATCCACGGGACCAAGACCGAGATCTACGGGTCGATGATCGCCGCCGGGCAGGTGCGGCTGCGCGACGGCGTCGAGCGGTTGATCGAGGAGGCGGCCGCCGCGAATGTGCAATTGGCCATTGCCTCGACCACGACTCTCGCGAACATCGAGACGCTGCTGCGGACCACTCTGGGCCGGTACTCCATGCAGCGCTTCGCCGTGGTGGGCGCGGGCGATCTGGTCCGGCACAAGAAACCCGCTCCGGAAATCTACCGCTACGTGCTGCGCGAGTTGGGCCATCCGGTGCGCGAATGCGCTGCCATCGAGGACTCCTCGAGCGGGCTCACCGCGGCCAAGGCCGCCGGCTTGTTCACCGTGGTGACGCCGAGCCGTTGGACCCGGGCGCAGGATTTTTCCGCGGCGGATCTGCTGCTGCCCAGCTTGAGCACGCTCGGCATCCGGGAAATCGAACAACAGTTGGCGGCCGTGCCGGGTACTCCAAGCGCGGCGTAATTTTCAATAAGGGGGGATGATGAGCACTCACGAGAAGACCATCACCGAGTTCATGATCGAGGAGCAGCGCCGGTTTCCGGAGGCCACCGGCGATTTTACCGCCCTGCTCAACTACGTGCGGCTGGCATGCAAGCGCATCAGTTTCATCGTCGGCAGCGGCGCGCTGGCCGGGCCGCAGGGGCCCGCGCAATTGGATGCGGTTTCCAACGACATCTTCTTGCGCACCAGCGAATACGGCGGGCATCTTGCGGGAATGGTTTCAGAAAAGCTCGAGGCGCCTCATCAAATCCCGCCGCAATATCCGCGCGGCAAGTATCTGCTGCTTTTCGATCCCCTGGACGGCTCGAGCAACATCGACTTCAATGCGCCGGTGGGCAGCATATTCTCGGTGCTGCAGGCGCCGCAAGGTGCGCTGCCGCCGGCGGTCGAGGATTTTCTTCAGCCCGGATCGCGGCAGCTGTGCGCCGGGTACGCGATCTACGGCGCGACCACCATGTTGGTGCTGACCCTGGGCCGCGGCGTTCACGGCTTCACCCTGGATCGGGGCTTCGGCGAGTTCATCCTGACCCACCCGCACATGACCATCCCGAGCGAAGCCAGCGAGTTCGCCATCAACGCCTCGAACGAGCGATTTTGGGAGCCGCCCGTCAAGCGCTACGTCGCCGAGTGCCTGGCCGGACACGGCGGCGTCCGCGGCAAGGACTTCAGCATGCGCTGGATCGCATCCCTGGTGGCCGAAGTCCACCGGATCCTGATCCGCGGCGGGTTGTTCATGTACCCAAAGGATGCCAAGGACACCGCCCAGGCCGTCAAAGTCCCGCTGCTGTACGAAGCCAATCCGATGGCCATGCTGGTCGAGCAGGCCGGAGGCGCGTCGTCGTCGGGACGCGGCCGGATACTGGATCTGCAGCCGGCCCACCTTCACCAACACGTGCCCCTGATTCTCGGGTGCAAGGCCGAGGTGGACCGTATCGAACGCTACCATTTGGAACACGACCAGGGTCTCGACCGCATCTACAGCTCGCCGCTGTTCAAAGAGCGGTCGTTGTTCCTGCAAACCTGAACGCGGGCCGAACATGTCAGCCAAACATCCCATCATCGCAGTCACCGGTTCGTCGGGAGCCGGCACGACGTCGGTCACACGCACCTTCAGCTGGATTTTTCGCCGCGAAGGCATCAAAGCCGCCATGGTCGAAGGCGATTCCTTCCATCGATACGACCGTGAAACGATGAAAGTGAAATTGGCGGAAGCCTCCGCCCGGGGCGATCCGCATTTCAGCCACTTTGGCCCGCAAAACAATCTCTTCGAGGAGCTGGAGGCGCTGTTCAAGGGCTACGGCGAAACCGGAGGCGGCAAGATTCGCCGCTACCTGCACAATGAAAAGGAAGCGGAGCCGTTCAAGCAGGAGGCGGGAACGTTTACCGAGTGGCAGCCGATCACCGGGGACACCGATCTCTTGTTCTACGAAGGACTGCACGGCGCGGTCGTCACGCCCCACGTGAATGTCGCGCAGCACGCGGATCTGACCATCGGCGTCGTACCCATCATCAATCTGGAATGGATTCAAAAGCTGCATCGCGACAGGGAAACCCGCGGGTACTCGACGGAGGCCGTGGTCGATACCATTCTGCGGCGCATGCCGGACTACGTGAATTACATTTGTCCGCAGTTCTCGCAGACACATGTCAACTTTCAGCGCGTGCCCACCGTCGACACCTCCAATCCTTTCACGGCGCGCTACATTCCGGCGGCCGACGAAAGCTTCGTCGTCATCCGCTTCGCCAATCCCAAGGGAATCGATTTCCCCTACCTGCTGTCGATGGTGCACGACTCTTTCATGTCGAGGCCCAACATCATCGTCGCCCCGGGCGGCAAGATGGAGCTGGCGATGCAGCTCATTCTGACCCCGATGATTCTGAAACTGATGGATGTCCGCCGACGCGCGTTGGGAGCGCAGCCGCCCAAAGCGCCGGTGTGAGGCGGGCGCTCGCGGTGTCGTCTACAATGACCGCCGCATCATGAGCCGCCAACCTCTTCCGAACGAAACCCTAGCCGTCCGCGAACTGTCACGAGAGCGTCTGCGCGGAATCGGCTCCATGGTCGCCGCGGTGTTCGTCTTCTCCATCATGGACTCGCTGATGAAGCGCCTGTCCGCGCACTATGCGCCGCTGCAAATCTCCTGCCTGCGCTGCATCACGTCCTGGCTGTTTCTGTTGCTGCCGATCACCTGGCAGGGGTCCTGGGCGTCGTTGCGCCCGCGGAATCCGCCCCTGCATCTGTTTCGGGCGATGCTCGGCATCGGCATGCTGGGTAGCTTCGTTTTTGCCGTGCATCGCCTGAGCCTGGCGCAGACCTACGCGTTGTTTCTGGCGGCGCCGCTGCTGATGACCGCTTTGTCGGTGCCGATTCACGGCGAGAAAGTGGCCGGCCGGCGCTGGCTGGTCATCGTCGTCGGCTTGAGCGGCGTGCTCATCATTCTCCAGCCCTGGGGCCGCAGCAGCTTTTCGATGATCGCGGCCGCCGCCGCGGCGCTCGCGACGCTGTGCTATTCGCTGAGCGCGCTGACGGTGCGCAGCCTCGGCCGCAGCAATTCCAGCCTGTCCATGGTGTTCTGGTACTTGCTGCTGGTGAGCATCGGTTCGGGGGCATTGGCGATGGGTGATTGGCAGCCGGTCCCCGTCTCCGACTGGGGTTGGCTGGTCGGAATCGGGTTCACCGGGGCGTTGGGTCAAATGTGGCTGACGGACGCGTTTCGGCGGGCTCCCCCGTCGGTGGTGGCGCCATTCGAATACACGGCCATTCTCTGGGCCTTCGCCATCGACTGGATTTTCTGGTCGGCTTGGCCGTCGCTCAGTTTGGTCGTCGGCGCCTGCATCGTCGTCGTGAGCGGGATCGTGGTCATCCTCGATGAGCGGCGCCTGGGCCAGCTTGCGCTCAATCCCGAGAGTCCGCCGCCTTGAGCAGGGCGTGGGATCCCCCGTCGCCCGCGGCCTGCACCTTGCCCGCGGCATTGGTCGCCGGGGTGCACGCTCCTCGGCCGATGAGCGAGATCACGGCCGCGCAGGCGTCCACCAGCAGACCATCGCCGCCGGCCGAATGCCGGCTGGTGTCCCGCAGCAGCCGCAGGGCGTCGCTTGCCGAGAGTGCGGAATCCTTCGCGAGCAGCAGCGCGACCACTCCGCTCACCTGCGCCGTCGCGATGGATACCCCCGACGCGAAGTCGTAGTGTCCGCCGGGCAATAGAGTCAGAATCTCGCGCCCCGGCGCGTACACGAGCGACGGGGATGCGGACTGATTCTCGCTGCTCGCAACCTCGATGACTCCCGGCTGACGCAGCAGCCCATGGACGCCCTCACTAACATCGTCCGACGCCGCTCCGACGAACAGCACACCGCGGCGCACTCCCTCGCGGATCAAGCCGTTCAGCAGAGGATCCGCCGGGCCGGCGAGACTCAGGTTGACTATTTGTGCATGGGCGTCGAGTGCGGCAACGAGCGCCCGGGCGAGAGTAAAGGAATTGCATTGGGCGGCATCGGCATCGAGGCGCGTCTGCCAGCAAGCCTTGAACAACAACAGGCGCGCCGAGGGTGCAATTCCCACGATGCCGACGCCGTTGTTGGCGACCGCGGCGATCACCCCGGCCATCTCGGTGCCATGGCGATCGCGCTGGAATTGCTGATCGTCGGAGTCCACGAAATTGGCGGCGGCGGCGATATTGTCGCGCAGGTCCGGATGGCGCAGATCGGCACCCGTGTCGATGATGGCCACCTTGACGCCGTCGCCGCGCGACCAGGGATGCGCGCCGGCCACATCCATCTGCTCAAATCCGCGCTGCAGGGCCAGGTACGGATCGTTGTAGGTCCCGGTGCGGGTGGCGAAGCTCTGCAGCGGCTGCGCGAGCCGGATGCGCCGGTCCTGAGACAGAGCCGCCAACAGGGCGGGCCGATCCGCGCCCTCGGGTACTTCAAGCACGGCGCAGTGCATGTGCAGGGGTTCGATGGGCCAGGCGCTCACTTCCTTGAGCCCGTATTCCTTCTCCAGAGCGCGCAGCACTTCGCGCGCGGCGGGCGTGGGTCCGTAATTCTGGATGGCGTCGTAGCCGCGTGGCGTGCTGCCGGCGTGAGCCACCACCGCGGTGGGCAGGTTGTCGACCGCCGCAATGATGAAGTGATCGGGCGATTGGGATACCTGATCCGCCAGCGCGCGCGATTCGATACGCACCGGAGTATTTCCGCATGCACCGACCATGAGCACCAGAAGCAGTGGTGCCAATCGCCTCATGGCGTCGTGAGTGGTTCGATGGGCGCCGACGTAGTGCTCTCGGCAAAGCGCACCTGTGCATGCGATCGCAGCAGCGCGAGCGAGGAACTCACGGGCCGGCCCGATTTCGCCGCCAACGAATAGACGCCCGCCTCGGTGGGCCCGGAGACGATTCGCAGCTGCGCCTCGTCGAGAATGCCCTGCAGTTCGGTCAAGGTGGTCGTCGGCGAAAACACCGCACGAATCGCCTCATCCGGTGCGCGCGGTACGGCGGTCGTGACCGTGTAGTAGGCCGCAGGCGCCGCCGCACGCGCCCGATACTGCAGCCATCGATCGGTCGCGAGGAAACTGAGCGCGACCGCCATCACGGCGACCGATGCGGCCATCAATCCCTGCCAGGGCATCGATCGGCGGCGAGGCTCCGCGGCCGCATCCGCGGCAACATCCGCCGCAACAGCCGCGGCCTCATCCTCCTGCGCCCGCTCCGCCTTCGCAACACCGATGCTGTCCAGCCGCGCCTGCAGGCGATTGAGCGAGACCGCTGGCATGTACTCCACCGCAGTCTCGGCGGTCATGTTCCGATAGACCCATTGCTCTCGGGTCAACTCGTCGCGGCAGTGCGCGCACCGCGCCAGATGTGCATCCACGCGGCGCCGCTCGCGCTCGCCGATGCTGCCGTTGACATACCACGGGATGAGCGCCGAGATATCCGGGTGTACGGGCGACCCGGTTCCGGGAAGGTTCTTCATCCGCCCCCCGCAGTCCATTCGGAGGCCGTGCCGCCCAGCGTCGGCAGGTACATGCGCAGCTTCTCGCGCGCATGAAACATGCGCGCCTTGACCGTTCCCACCGGGCACTCGGTTATCGCGGCGATTTCCTCCAGTGAATGTCCCATGTGATAGGCAAGCTCCAGCGTCAGGCGCTGTTCCATCGGCAGCTGATTCAAGCCGTGCATCAACCAATCCTGAACTTCGGTGTCGCATGTGGGATCGACGGTCTGCTCGGGCAGCTCGTCCAGGCTGCGCGCCGCGGAATGGTTCTTCTGCCGACGCAGGGATTTGAGTGCGGTTCGATAGGCGATCCCGATGATCCAAGTGGAGACCTGCGATGCGTACCTGAAGTCCTTGGCGCTTTGCCACACGATCATGAAGGTATCGTTGATGATCTCCTCGACGTTTTCGTAGCGCGGCGTGATTCGCGAGAGGAAACGCGCGAGGCGCCGATGGTAGCCAAGATACAGCTCTTCCAGCGCCCGGCGGCTTCCCGCCGCGACCGCCGCCAGAAGTTCGGTGTCGTGCTCCTTAGCTGATTTCTTCGCCAATAGGGTCATTCCGGCCGGCTCCCAACGAATCGTGACCAACCCCCGTAAGTACCGGTGGCGATTGAATTAGTTGCACCCGTATGACTAGAAGCGCCATATGACAGTACCGGTCCAACGATTATTGGCTGCCGCATTATAAAACAATGCCTTGGCCGCGGCCGTGGTGTTGACATAGGACAGCGCCAGGGACACCGGCGCGAGGTCGTAGGACGCCCCGGCGCTCCAATAAGCATAGCCGGCAGAATCCGGGCCGCCATAATACGCGTAGCCCAGGCCGGCCGTGGCGGACAACTTGCCCACCATCTGGTGCTGCAGGCTCACCTCCGCCGCCTCGGACGACACGCCGATGAGCCTGTGGTAGGCCACCCGCGCCGCGTCCGGAGCATAGGCTGCCGAGAAGTTCAACCAGCCCCGGTAGGACCAGTCGATATCGAGTTCGGTGTAGTCATAGGAGGAGCCCTCGACGTTCCACGGATAGGCGTAGTGACTGATCAGCGCCCGTCCCTGCCAGTCATCGGACCCCGTCCATACAAACCCGATGAACACATCGAGTTCGACATCCTTGGGGTCATCGGGATCGATTTGCGCATTGGAGGCAAACAGTCCCGCCACGAAACCGGAAGAATCCAAGTAGTGCACGTCGAGCTGCAGCGCAGCCTGATTGTTGCTTCGGGATATGCCGCGCACCAGGTAGTCGCTGGTGATGCCGAGAGAACCGCCCCAGAGGTCGGCCGCCGCGCAACGCGCCGTTCCGATCCCAAGCACCATCGACAATAGAATGCCGCTCGCGAGCAGACGCACTACGTCACAACCGCCGGATCCTCTTCCGAGCACCGCATTCGCACCCCATCCCGCTCGCCGCTGCACAGATTAACCCTTTCTTGGCGGTTGCGCTAAACCCCGAGCCCGGCGCGCGGTACTTACTCCACGTCGTCACCACTTGAGCATTCGTGCATGCAGATCGACCGACTTAAGGTATGGGCCGCATTGCTGCTGGCGGGCTGTGCCGCCGGATGTGCCGGCAACGGACAGGGCCTCGATCAGAACGGGGATCCCATTTCCGCCGGCGGCTCGTCGGGCGGACCGATCACGGCGGATTTGCAATCGATCCAGGACAATGTGTTCACGCCGATCTGTTCCAAATGCCACATCGGAGCGAGCGCGCCCCTGGGACTGCAGCTCGACGCCGCCCACAGCTACAACCTGTTGGTGGGTGTGCCCAGTGTGGAGCAGCCCACGCTGTTGCGGGTGAAGCCGGGCGATCCGGATGACAGCTACATGGTGCACAAGATCGAGGGTTTGCCCGGAATTACCGGCGGACAAATGCCTCTGGGGGAAACGCCGCTCCCGCAGGCCACCATCGACGCCATCCGGCAATGGATCACGAACGGTGCGCCGAACGCGCCGGCCGCGGCGGTTGCACAGGCGTTCGCCGTGCAAGTCACCGCTCCCGTCGATGAGGCCGTCGTGGCGGCGCCGATATCGCAAATCGTGGTGGCCTTCACTCGAGAAGCCGATGCGTCCCTGATCAACGACAGCACCGTCCTGCTCGAACGCATCGATACCGGTGCGCAAGCGGCCGTGCCGGCAACGGTGCCGGTCGCCGCCGCAATCGCAGCGAGCAATCCCGCGGTGCTGCTGATTACTCCGCGCGCGCCGCTCGACGCGGGAGTCTACCGCGTGACTCTGCGCGGCACCGGCGGCGGCGCATTGGCCGATATGAACGCCGCAACCTTGAGTTCGGATGCCTCATTCAAGTTCACCGTGGAGCGCGCGCCATGATCGGCCGACAGATTCGACTCGGGCGCGGCGCCCTATTCCTATGGCTGTGCATGGCTGCATCCGCTGCCCAGGCCGAACCCTATCTCGCCGTGCAAATGGGCCTGAAATGCGGGCAATGCCACGTCAACCCGACCGGAGGCGGGCTGCGCACGCCCTTCGGCGATATTTTCGCCCAGACCGTCATGCCCGCGGAGCACTTGGATACGGCGTTCGACAACTGGAACGGTCAGCTCGGCACTCCCTACCTGCGTGCCGGAGGCGATGTGCGATTCGATGCCTCGGTGACGCAGGTGCCGCAGGCGAGTTCGCTGCAGCAGTTCGATCTCGAACAGGCGAGGGTTTACCTGGAAGCCGACGTCATTCCGAATCGGCTGCTGGCGTACGTCGACGAGCAAGTGGCTCCCGGAGGCGCACTCAATCGCGAAGCGTATCTCGTGTACTGGTCCGCGTCGCATGATTGGTACGTGAAGGCCGGGCAGATGTATCTGCCGTTCGGCCTGCGGCTTCAGGACCAGACGGCCTTCATTCTGACCGCCACGGGCATCAACATGACCACCCCGGATCAGGGAGTCGAGTTCGGCTGGGAACGAGGGCCCTGGGACGCGCAGTTCACCGTAAGCAACGGCACCGCCGGAGGAGCCGTCACCGGCGACGGCAAGCAGGTCGGCGCGCAGGTGGCCTTCGTCGAGTCCGGGTGGCGTCTAGGACTTGCCGCCAACCGCAACGATCAGCCGGGCGGTGCCAAGAGTTCCTATGGAATCTTCGGCGGCCTCCGGACCGGCCCTATCGCGTGGCTGGCGCAAGCCGAGATCACCGATGATGAGAGCATCCCCAATGATCAGGGCAAGCAGCTCGCCACGCTAGTGGAAGCCAACTGGCTGATCGCCCGCGGCAACAATTTGAAAATCACGCAGGAGTTTCTCAATCCCAACCGTGAGGTGCCGAACGGAGAGGAAACGCGCTGGAGCCTGGTGTACGAACTCACGCCCATTCAATTCCTGCAGGTCCGGACGGGGTTTCGCCAAAATGACGGCATTCCGCAGGACAACGCCGAGCACCAGCGGCTGTACTTCGTCGAACTGCACGGATTCTTTTAGCGGGAGCGTCCGATCAATGCGTGATAGACGATGAGAAATATCGCGGCACCCACCACCGCCACCAGCAAGCTGTACAAATTCAATCCGGTGACGCCGGGCATTCCGAAGGTGTTGAAGAGCCACCCGCCGAGAAACGCACCCACGACGCCCAGCACGATGTCCATCAGCATGCCCTCGCCCGCCTTGTTGACGATCTTGCTGGCGATGAATCCGGCCAGCAATCCAAGCACGATCCATGCGATGAATGACATGGGCTTTTCCCCTTAGTGGTTGGTGGGGCGATAGGCTGCCATCGCCAGAAGATCCGGAGAGTCGGCGATGCTCGCGAGCACCAAGTAGTCCAGTTTCGACGGCCCGGCACGGCCGTGGCAGTCGTGCGCCGCGGGGGATCCCGCGGACGCCGCGGCAAAGCAGACAGCCAAGGTGATCGCGAGGGATGTCTGCTTGAACGAGCGCTTCCGGATTGACATTGTTATCTCCCTGATCGAGCGTGCCTTGACGGTAAACCGGATTCCGGGTGCAAGCAGTCAGGCCGGTGCGTCAACGCGTGTAGGGCTTGTCCTACCGACATGCCGCTGAAATGCGTCGACCGCCGTGCGAGCCGCCGGACCCTGCGAGGCCGGATGCGCCTGCACGATGTGCAGCGACACCTTGCGAGAGCCGCCGGTCGCGAGGGGCAGCCGCCGCAACGCCCCGCCTTGCAGTTGTTCCGCGAGCAGATGCTCAGGCAGCCAGGCGAAAGCAAGTCCGGCCAGGATGGTGGCGAGCGATGCTTCCATGCTGCTCACCGTGAACCGCCGTTCGGCACCCAGCCAGCCCTCATCCCGTGGGTGCGCACTGCCCGAGTCGCGCACCACGGCTTGAACGTGCCGCACCAAATCGTCCGTGGTCAGTTCGCGATCGATCCGGAACAGCGGATGATCGGGGCGAGCGACCGCGATGAATGTCACATCCAACAGCCAATCGCCGACGAATCCCGCAGGCACTCGGCTGGTGATCACCAGATCCGCACTGCCGCCGATGATGGCCTCCTCGGCTCCCGACAGCACCACATCGGCGAGTTGAATCTGCGTACTGGGGCAACTGCTCTGAAGTTCGGCGATGATGCCGAGCAACGGTGCGCGCGGAAACGCCGCATCCACCACCAGCGATAACTCCGGTTCCCATCCCTGCTTCAGACTGCGCGCCAACTGCTCCAGGGTGCCCAAATCCTTGAGCAGAAGACGGGCGCGATTTAGAAGGGTGCGGCCGTTCGGGGTGAGCACGGATTTGCGGCCCTCGACCACGAGCAGGGGCACGCCTAGGGATTCCTGGAGCCGGGCGACCGCGTAACTGACCGCGGATTGACTGCGATTCAGGAGTTCTGCCGCCTGGGCGAATCCGCCGGAGTCGACGACGGCCGCCAAAACCGCCCACTGCTCGATGCTGGTTCTTGCGATAGTCATGGATATATCCAATAAATTGATCAATAACCCCCGAATTTTGCGCTTTTTTATTCGCCAGTTCGACCCTATTCTGCTAACCCAGGAGGTTCCCATGAACGACATCAGACGCAGCAACGAGAGGGGTTTTGCCGACCACGGTTGGCTCAAGTCCTTCCACACATTTTCATTTGCCGATTATTTCGACCCGGACCACGTTGAATTCGGTCCTTTGCGGGTGATCAATGAGGATCGGGTTGAGGGCGGCGCAGGCTTCGGCACCCACGGCCATCGCGACATGGAAATCATCAGCTACGTGCTGGCGGGTCAACTGGCGCACAAGGACTCGATGGGCAATGGTTCCATCATCAAGCCGGGCGACGTGCAGCGCATGAGCGCCGGCACCGGAGTGCGGCACAGCGAGTTCAATCCCAGTCCGAGCGAGACGGTGCATTTCCTGCAGATATGGATCCAGCCCGCCGAGCGCAACATCGAGCCCGGCTATGAGGAGAAGCGCTTTTCGCCGGAAGAAAAGCGCGGGCGCCTGCGGCTCATCGTTTCGCCGGATCGTGCGGACGGATCCCTGTTGATCCATCAAGACGCCCGGGTCTACGCCGGCCTGTTCGACGGCGAGGAGCATGCAGAGCTCAACGTGGGCCGCGGGCGGCGCATCTACTTGCACGTTGCGCGAGGGTCGGTAAAGGCCAACGGCACCGCGCTCGAGGCGGGCGATGCATTGAGGATCACGGACGGCTCGCGCCTCACGCTGACCGATGGCCGCAACGCCGAGGTGCTGGTATTTGATTTGCCGGGTGAAGCGGCCTAAGGCTGCCGGCTAGCACGACTCCAAAATGGCGGTGGCGCCGAGGCCGCCGGCCGCGCACACGGACACCAGAGTCCGTGCGCGGCGGCCGGTTTGCCTGCGGTGCAGTGCCAGTTGCTTCGCCGCTCCCAGGAGTATGCGGGCGCCGGTGGCGCCGAATGGATGGCCCAATCCGACCGAACCGCCGTTCACATTGAGCCGCGCGCGATCGATGGCGCCGAGCGCCCCGGTGCGCCCCAGCGCCCGGCGGCAGTAGCTCTCGTCCTCCCAGGCTGCCAATGTGCAGAGCACCTGACCGCTGAAGGCTTCGTGGATTTCATAGAAGTCGAAATCCTGGAGGGTCAGGCCGTTGCGATCGAGCAGGCGCGGTACGGCGTACACGGGCGCCATGAGCAGCCCTTCCGCATCGGGGCCGAAATAATCGACGGCGGCCGTCTCGGCGTCGATGAGGAAGGCCTGCGGCGTGATGCCGTGCGCGCCCGCCCACTTCTCCGATGCGAGCAGAACCGCCCCGGCGCCGTCGGTGAGCGGCGTGGAATTGCCGGCAGTCAGAGTGCCGAAACCAGAGGTGCGATCGAACACCGGCGGCAGTTTCGCGAGTTTCTCGAGCGAGCTATCGGGGCGCAAGTTGTTGTCGCGCGTGAGTCCCATGAAGGGAATCACGAGATCTTTATAAAAGCCGGCCTCGTAAGCGGCCAGCCCCTTGGTATGGCTCGACAAGGCCAATTCGTCCTGCGCGCGCCGGCCGATGTTCCAGCGCCGGACCATTTGCTCGCAGTGCTCGCCCATCGACAGTCCGGTGCGGCGCTCGTTCACGTTGGGAACGGATGGCACCAGCATCGAGGGTCGAAGCTGTGCCAACAGGCCGAGGCGCGCCGACGCGCTCTTGGCACGGTTCAATCGCAACACCAGGCGGCGCAGGCGTTCGTTCACGGCGATGGGCGCATCGGAGGCAGAATCGACGCCGCCGGCAATGCCGGCTTCGATCTGACCGACGGCGATCTTGTTGCCGACCAGGATTGCGCTTTCCAACGAGGTGGCGCAGGCCTGCTGCACATCGTATGCCGGGGTTTGCGGAGCGAGGCCGCTCGATAGGAGCGCATCCCGGGTCAGATTGAAATCCCGGGTATGTTTGAGCACGGCGCCGGCCGCGACTTCACCGAGACGTTCGCCCTGCAGGCCGAAGCGTTGCACCACTCCCGTGAGCACCGCCGCCAGCATGTCGAAGTTGCTGCTGTCGACGTACTGAGTGTTTTGGCGCGCAAACGGGATGCGTACGCCGCCCAGAATTCCAATGGGTTCCGCCGTCTTCACTTTCAGCTCCTCACGACCGCACAGAGGTCTTGGCCCACAACTTTGCACCGTACTTTGCACAAACCGCAGAACAATTTCCGCGGTTCGAAGAACTCATGTCTGACTAGGGGCACATGAGGTCTTGCAATGCGTATTTCAATGTCGGGGAAGGCGGCGCTCGGTTGTCTGGTGAGCGTGGTGGCGGGCTGCGGCGGCGGCAATGGCGGCAGCTACGGCTCATCGTCGATGCCGGCACCCACGGTGACATTTTCGCAGCCGGCTGCGGCGGCGACGGTCAATTTCGGACAAGCCGTGACCGTGGCTTGGACGTCGGCCTATGCCACGGCGTGTACCGCCTCGGTCTCGAGCGCGGCCGCCGGCGCATTCACCGGCAGCCAAATGCCGAGCGGCACTCAGACCGTCGTGCCCACGGCTGCGGGATCCTATACCTACTCGCTGAGCTGCACCGGGAGCGGCGGAACCATGTCGGCATCGGCAAACGTGACCGTCACGCCCAACCTTCTGGCTGCGCTCGCGCCCACCGGGGCGATCGCCTCCGTCGGATCGACCATCGATCCGATCAACGGCGATCTGAATCCGTACGGCCTGGTCGTGGCTCCGGCGACGGCCGGACTGATCACGAAAGGGGATCTCGTGGTGTGCAACTTCAACGATGGCCCGACCAATACTCAGGGCAATGGCACCACCATCGTCGGATTGCATCCCGGCACCGGATCCACTCCGTATCGGATTGCGCAATCAGCGGATCTGCAGGGTTGCAACGCGCTCACCATGTTGCCGGATGACAGCATCTCGGCGGCCGCGTGGACCTCGAACATGAATCCCCTGGTCAGCGCCGCCGGCGTGGTTGGAACGGCCTTCTCCGGCGACACTTTCGCCCAGCCATGGGGAGAGGCGTATGTCGCTGCGGCGGGCACGCAGCCCGCGGCAATCTATGTGTCGAACGCGCCCGGCGGCGCCATCAGTGCCGGCGGCACCATCGACCGAATCAGCTTGGACATGGATGCACAGACATCATTGACGGAAGTCGTGACCGGCATCTGCAGCGGCGGTGTAGCGGGAGCCGTATTCGGGCCGGCAGGCCTCACGTACGATCCCGCCGGCGACACCCTGTATGTAGTCGCCACGAGTTCGAACAGCGTGATCGCCATCACCGGGGTGTCCACCATTCCCAAAGATGGTGTGGTGGTCAACGGCCAGTGCAGCGCGAGCGCCGCCCTGCCCACGCCCGTTCCGACTTTCTCGGGGCCTTCGATGACCTCGGCCAGAGTCATCGCCCACGGCGCGCCCTTGAGCACACCGCTGAGCGCCGCCTTGTTGAAAAACGGCGATCTCGTGGTCGGCAATGCGGACATCGGCGTCACGACAGCCGGCGCGACGACCAACCTGTTGATTGAAGTGTCTCCGGTGCTGCCCGGCGGGTTCGTCGGCAGTGCGCTGCAGATCGATGCCGGCACGCCCGGCGCGATATTCGGCGTCGCGGCCACGGTCGATGCACAGGGGAACCAGATCATCTATTTCAACAACGACAACAACAATGCGGTGATGCAGTTGGGGCCGGCCGTGACCACGGGAAGCACCCCGAACCCGTACTAGTCCGCCGCGGCGGGCCGGCGCGACCAATACCAATAGAACGGCAATCCGGCGGCGAGCACGGCGACGCCCCGCAGTGCCTCGCGCGGAGCGGCGACGAAGGTGTTGATCAGCAGGGCCGCGGTGACCAATAGGAAAATCATCGGGACCACGGGATACCCGAACGCGCGATAAGGCCGGGGCGCGTCCGGCATTCTTTTCCTGAAGACGAACAAGGCCGCCGTCATCAATCCGTAGAACAGCCAGGACGAGAAAATGACCGAGTCCGTCAGAGCGTCGTAAGAACCGGATAGGGCGAGCACGCTGGCCCAGGCTGCCTGCGCGAGGATGGCTCGGACCGGAACATTGCTACGCGGCGACAGGCGCACCAAGGATTTGAAGAACAGGCCGTCGCGCGCCATGGCGAAGGGGATGCGCGAATTGGCCAGCACGCTCGCATGCAGCGCGCCGAATGAGGAGACCATGAGCGCAACGGCCATCATGGAGACCGCCATCGGCCCCATGAAGCGTTTCAACACCTCCGTGGCCACCGAAGAGCTCATCGGCACGCCCGCGATCTGCAGCGGAGTCAGCGTGTAGTAATAGGCCACGTTCACGAACAGATACAGGGCCGCGACGATGAGCGTGCCGCCCACGAACGCGCGCGGCAGATTGCGCTGCGGATCCCGCACCTCACCGGCCAGCGGCGCGACGTTCTGCCAGCCGTCGTAAGCCCACAGAGCGCCGAGCATGGCGGCGCCGAACCCCGCAATTCCGCCCCGGGCGCTGCTCGCCACCCCTTCGCACTTGCCCGAAAGACCGGACCCCATCAAGTGCGACCAGTCGCCGTCGGCCAACACGAATGCGCCGATGCCGACGCCGAGCACCAGCCCCACCTTGGCCAAGGTGAGCACCAGCGCCATGCGCCCGCTCGAGGCGACCGAGGCACAGTTGATGAGCGCAACGATCCAGATGGCGGCAAGTGCCGTCAAGGTCAACCCGCTTAAGGCCCCCCACAGAACCGCCCCGACATGCCAACGATCCAAGGCACCGCCCAGCGCCACATTCATGAAGATGGCGAGACCCACGGCCAGCGCGGCCTGCGATCCGGCCCGGGCGACGGCGAATGCGACCCAGCCGTACATGAAGCCCACCAAGCGTCCGTAGGCGCGCCGCAGGTAGACGTAGTCGCCTCCCGCCTCCGGCATCATGGCCGAGATTTCCGAGTAAGCGAATGTTCCGGCCAGCGCCAGAAGGCCGGCGGTGAGCCACACCAGCAGCACGAGTTTGGCGCTGCCGACATTGCAGGTCATGACGCGGGTCTTCAGGAATATGCCGGTGCCGATCATGTTGGCGACGTTGACGGCTGTTGCCGCCCACGGACCTACGCCGCGCGTGAGTTCGCCGCGCGTCCCGGCACTTGAGCTTCCGGTACTCATCGAATGATAGTATCGGCGAAATGCAATCGGACTTTTCGCAAATCGGGCCGTTCTTGTTCGCGATCTTGGTGGTGTTTGCGGTTTACCGGCGCTTGCGGCGAAGCTTCGGACGGCAGCCGCTGCGGTCCACCCGCATGACCATTCGAATAGTGCTATTGACGGTGATCGTCTGCGCGCTGCTGCCGGTGGCATTGCGCTCGCAGCAGTACCTTGGCGCCGAGATCGTGGGCGCGGCGCTCGGAATCGGTTTAGGGATTTGGGGTGCGCAGAGAACCCGCTTCCTCATGGTGGGCGAGCGGCTGCACTATGTGCCGCATACCTACACGGGCATTGCGGTGTCCTTGCTGTTCTTGGGCCGGCTGGTGTATCGAATCGTGCAGGTGTACACAGCCGCCCACGCGGGGCATGCTGCCTACCCTGCTGATCCGTCGCAAGCCATGGGGCCGGCCTCCATGGTGAGAAGTCCGCTCACCGTGGGAGTGTTCTTCGTGCTGGCCGGCTATTATTTGTATTACTACGGCTGGGTGCTGTGGAAATCCAAGCACCTGAAGGCGGAGGATATCGAAGCCGCTTCGGCCGCCGCGCAATGAGGGGGCTCACGCCCCCACTTAGCTTACTTAAACGCGAAAAACAGCACGCAGGTCATCAGCGCCAACGCGATCAACAGCGTGTTGTGGCCCCACCGGGCTACCATTCCTAACATGATCCATTCTCCTAGATTAGCTTTCCGGCCCACCGCGGTCCGCGGCGGGTCAGCCCTGTTTATGGGGGCGGAACTGTACATTTCCAGGTGGAAGGAAAACTTGTTGCAGGTCACAAAATCCGTCGTTTTCAATCATTTAGCGCCGATCGGTGCCCTCTTTTGGTGCCCGGCGCCCCATTCCTAGGTGACTCCATGGACGTGTTGATATTTGGAGCGACCGGCATGGTCGGCCAGGGCGCGCTGCGTGCATGCCTGGCGGACCCCGAGGTTGGCAGAGTGGTCGCCATCGGTCGGACCATCACCGGCCGGGGGCACCCCAAATTGCGCGAGATCGCCCATGAGAATTTGTTCGACTACTCGGCTGTGGAGGGCACGCTCTCCGGCTTCGATGCCTGCTTTTTCTGTCTTGGGGTGTCATCCGCGGGAATGACCGAAGCGGCCTACCACCACGTGACGTTCGACCTCACTCTCGCGGCCGCCCGCACGCTGGTCCGCTTCAATCCTCGCATGTGCTTCATTTATGTGTCGGGAGCCGGCACCGACAGCACCGAGTCGGGCCGCATCATGTGGGCTCGAGTCAAGGGCAAGACGGAGAATGCCCTGCTCGCCCTGCCCTTCAAATCGGCGTTCATGCTTCGGCCGGCGATGATTCAACCCTTGCACGGCATCACATCGAAGACCCGCAGCTATCGGCTGCTGTATTCGACGACCGCCCTTTTGCTGCCCCTGCTGCGCGCCCTGTTTCCGAATTATGTGACCACCACCGAGCAGCTCGGCCGGGTGATGATCAGTCTCGCCAAGAACGGCGGCGAGCACGCGATTCTCGAATCTCGCGATATCAACAGGCGGACCGCAGCACTCGCGCGTTGAGGAAACCGACTTGCACCTGCGCGACTCGCGAAAGTCAGTCGCTCGGCCCCCAATCCACTGTACTGGAAACGAGATCCGCCTCATTCGCCGTTGATAGGTTGATCGCCGACCGTCCTTCGTTTCCGTACAGGATCGTATAAATGCCGCCGACGAGGTTGGAGAGCTGCTCAGGGGTGGGCGTTACAGGGTTGGGCAACTGTACCGTCGGTCCATACTGGCGAAAGTCATCCGACGGCTGAGTGGCCACGACCAGCCGCAGTTGGTGACCCGCGGGAATGTGAATCAAGGACGGCAAAAGTTCGATGTCGATTCGAACGGTTTCACCGAGCGGAACCGGACTGCTCTTTCCCTTGGTAAAGAAATGGTTTGGACGAATCAGTCTTCCATCATTGCTGTACCAGCTTGCAGCCTGATTCAGCGCTCGTTGACTCCCCAATTGAACGCCATTCGTGACCTTGGCGATGTGTCCGCCAGGGTCGATATCAAAGAGTGTTGCGCTCAATTCCACATCCGGACGGCTTGACCGGACGTACAGCGTCACATCACCCGGCCCCGTGATATTCAACGGCGCACTCAATCTGCCGGAATCAAACGTCAAGGTCGTACCGGGTCCTTCGGGTGCCCAAAATAGACTTTGGCTGCAACCTCCTGAGCTTCGGGAGATTGGTGTGCATACCTTGTCGCCGCTGCCCTCTCGTAACGATCCGCTGCCGGAGGATGTCCCGGGTGCGAGATAGAACGTGGTCGCCTGATCCGTGATGGGATAGGCGGCCGAGTCGATCCAGCGATTTGCGCCGAGCTGAAAAAGGTGAAGCGGCTTGTCCGAGTCCGCTATGCCCGTGTTCTTGCCCTTCAACCAGGCATCGAACCAACTCAGCATAATCTTCAGGAGACTGTCGCCGGTATGCTCGGAGTGGGTCCAGTTGCCGACGATTGCTTGATAGCGGCCTGACACGGCAGCCCCGGATCTCAAAGGCTGATCGACCGGCCTGTGTTGGAAGGCGTTCTCTGCAGCAACCTCTGCGTCTAGATTGCCGCCTGGGAAGATGTCATGCCAGCCTGATTCGGTAAGTACCGGCACGCCGAGCGACACAATCTTGGGCATGAGTGTCGTGACATTCAGCGATTCCCAATAGTCGTTGTAATAGGCGTTGTCCTGGCTCGCGAGGGAAATAATCGTATGCATGAACGGATCCGTCGCGGGATCATCTTCGACTCCCGGTGCCGTTACAGCCCGAACCGCCGTGACAAACTGAGTTGGGATGCCACCGAAAGCAGTCAGGTCGCGGTAGAAGTTTGAGTCGACACAGAAGGGCGCCATAGCCTTGACGGGAGATTCGCGCGGTAGGTTGCCGGCCGTGAAGAACTGCACCACGCCCAGGTACGAACAGCCCATGAGTCCCACTTTCCCGTCCGCCTCATCGAGCCTTGCGGCCCATGCCGCAAGTTCGGCGCCATCGCGACCCGTTCGCGCATCGAACCACGCTGCTTGTCCTTGCGACGCGCCAAATCCCCTCAAGTCCGCAATGACCAAAACATATCCCCGGCGCACGAAGTAATCCGCGAGATTTTGAAGTGCCCGGTCCTTCCCATAGGGCGTTTGCTCGAGCAGCACCGGAAAGCGGCCGGCTGCCCTCGCGCCGCTTGCGGGATCTGTAGGAAAATACTCGTCGGCGCGGAGCACGGTTCCGTCATCCATGCGCACCGCGATATCCTTTGCAGCGCCATACCCGTATTTCGGCGGATCCGGTTGCCATGTTGAAGCGTGTTTGGGCGCTTGAGCCATGGCGAATCGCGTCCAGGCGCTCAGCATCAGTAGAATTAGCGCAGCCCCCAGACGACCCGCCCTGCATCGGTGGCGGCGAGGTATCAAATTATTGTTTGTCCGCCCCCCCATAACGGTGGCTACTGCCCCGTCTTGATGTGCGTCCACACGCGGGTGCGCAGCCGGTCATAGTCCTGGCCGAGTTCGGCAGGCAGATACAGGCGCGCGCGCAATTCGGGCGGCGGATAGACGGCCGGATCGGCAAGTATGTCGCCTTGCACGAAGGGCCGCGCCGCCAGGTTGTCGTTGCCGTAGTGGATGTCGTTGGTGATGGCGGCAATGATCTGCGGCTCGAGAATGAAATTCAGGAACAGGTGCGCCGCTTCAGGGTGCGGCGCCGAGGCCGGAATCAAGAAGGCGTTGTACGTGATGTTGGAGCCTTCCTTCGGGAGGATGAAGGCCAGGTGCGCACCCGTGCCGTCCTCGCGTGCGCGCGCCTGCGCCACCGAGTAATCGCTCGACCAGGCGATTGACAGGCAGGCTTCCTTCGATGCCAGCTGATGCCAGTAGTCGTTGGAATCGAAGGTGCGGATGTAGGGCCGTACCGCCATCACGAGGTTCTCTGCGGCGTGCAGATCTTCGATGCTGCGGGAATTAGGATCCCGATGCAGGTACGCCAGCGCCAATTGGATCACATCCTCGGAGGAATCCAGGAACGTAACGCCGCAATCGGCGAAGCGCGCGACGACCTTGGGATCGAAAATCATGGCCAGGCTGTCCGTCGGCGCATCGGGCATGCGCGCCTTCACCAGGTCCACGTTGTAGACGAGACCGTTCATGGCGTGCAGGTACGGCACGGCGTATCGATTGCCGGGATCCGCCTGTGCCTGGATCGCGAGGACCGCCGGATCGAGATTCTTCCAGTTGGGCAGCTTCGATTTGTCGAGTGCCAGATAGGCGCCGGCCTTGATCTGGCGGCCGTAGAACCCGGTCGTGGTGCTGACGATGTCGTAGCCCGAATGGCCGACCAGCATTTTGGCCTCGAGCGTGTCGTTCGAATCGTAGAGTTCGTAAACGACCTTGATGTGGGTACGGCGCTCGAACTCGGCGACGGTGCCGCGCCCGATGTAGTCGGCCCAGTTGTAGATGTGCAGCACCGGCTCCTCGGTGGCGGGCGGCGTGGAATGCCCGCCGCCGCAGGCCACCGCGCACAGCGTCACGACGAGGAAAGCGGCCGTCGCGCTCGTCACCTCACGGGCGCGCGAGCTCAGCGCGCACCCAATCGTGGAATTGTCGTATGACGTACTCCTCGGGCATCACCACGCCGCGCGCGTGCTGCCGTGCCTTCAGGCCGCGCTGATTGAGCTCGCACACCTCGGCGTCTTCCGTCATGACCAGGTTGGTGAAATCCACCACATTGCGTAGGTCGAAGCCTGGATCGGCCAGCGTCTGCGGCGAGAACAGATACTCGACGCGCATTTCGGTCCGCTCGGGTCCCAGCGGCAGCAGGCGCACCACCCGAACGTAGTCGACATGTCCGACCAGAAATACCGACGGCACGCTGGTCAGGTAGATGTGGCCGGCCTTGCGATCGGCCTCGGACAGACCGGGAAAGGGAATTCCCGTGGCCCTGCCGTCCAGGGACCAGGTGGCGGCGCCGTCGCGCAATCCGCCCTTGTACTTGGGGTCGGCGTCCGCGGCGTGCGCGGTCCACTGCGGATCGTCGCGCTCCTCCAGTAGCCCGCGACCGTAAATCGGCACCAGCTGCGACAGGCGCGGATGCACGCCCGGGCAGTGCAGGCACTCGTTGTAGTTTTCCCAGAAAATCTTCCAGTTGCTGGCGATGGTCTTGTGCAGCACGTGGCCCACGACCAAGTCCTTCAAGGGCCACGCGTCGAGGCGATTTAAGGGCAGATCGAATATCTTCTCGAAGGGCGGTGGATTGTCCGTCAGCGCAACGAACATGAATCCGCTCCACTCTCTGACGCTGATCTTGTAGAGCGGATAATCGGCCACGTCGAACCCGCTGGCATGGGCCTTGGACGAGGTGCGCAACAAGTCCCCCTGCAAGTTGTACGTCCACGCATGGTACGGACAGACGATGGATCCGCTGCGAAGTACACCATCGGACTCGCGGCACAGGGCGGCGCCGCGATGGCGGCAGGTATTGTGGAACCCCTGCAGCACACCCCGATCGTCGCGCACCAGGAGAATTCTCTGATCGCCCAATTCGAACGTCCGGAAGGCTCGGGCGCGTTCGAGTTCGCTGCTTCGGCCGACATACACCCAGTTGCGGTACCAGATTCGCCGCAGTTCTTTTTCGTACTGCTGCGGGTCATAGTACGCCTCCGCCGGCAGGCCTTCGGTGTGTTCGGTCAGGCCGTTGTATCCCGTGTCTACGGGGCGCGTGCTCAACATAAATTTCTCACGTTCCAATTAAACGGTTATTTATCAGTAATATAAACGCTCTAACTCACTTAAATTAGAGGAAGTTTCCGCGGCAACGTGGCGAGTCTTCCGCAACCGCGCGAACGTCGACTCAGCCGCCGGTGCATTATAGGTCATGTCGCAACCCCGCTAAGCGCGCACCCCTCACGCGGGCCCCTCACGCGGTCCCCTCACGCGGTCCCATCACGTGCGCATGAGCGCGCCGGCCGGATCGAACGCCGCACCGGCGAGCCGATGGGCCTTACGGCGCTCGCCGATGATTTCGATCTCGAAACCTGCATCGGCTTTCGCCAAGGCCGCCGGCACATACCCCAAGGCCAGGGAATGGTTGACGCGATGTCCGAAGGCCCCGGAAGTAACCCAGCCCACGGCTTTGCCGTCATGCCAGATCGGTTCGTCGCCGATGGCGTCGGCATCGGTCGCGTCGACCTTGAAAGTCACCAGGCGCAGCGCCCCGCCGCCGTCCTTCTCCTCGGCCGCCGCCGAGCGGCCGATGAAGTGGCTCTTTTTGAAGTCCACGAAGCGATCGAGACCTGCTTCGAAGGGGCCATAGATGGGGCGGTATTCCCGCGCCCAGCTGCCGAAACTCTTTTCCACGCGCATGGCGTTGAGCGCGCGTCCGCCGAATAGCTTGAGTCCGTATTCGCGCCCCGCCTTGACCAATGCATCGTAGAGCGCACGCTGGTAGTCGGTGGTGACCCAGATCTCGAACCCTAAGTCGCCGGTGAAGGACACGCGGCCGACGTAGCCCGGCACCATGCCGATTTCCATGCGCCTGAACGACATGAAGGGAAAGGCCGCGGTCGACAAATCGTCGCGCACGAGGCTCTGCAGCAGCGCCCGCGAGTTCGGGCCTGCGATCGACAGCCCCACGTACTCCATCGCGCAGGGCCGCACCGACACCCCCGAGGCGGGCATGTGCTGCTCGAACCATCGCATGTAATAGGTTTCGGCGGCGTAGGTGCCGATGAGGAAAATGTGATCCGCGGCGAGACGGCACATGGTGAAGTCGCCGATGAGCTTGCCGCGCTCGTTCAGCATGGGCGTGAGGGCGATGCGCCCGACGGAGGGCACGCGATTCGCCATCATATTCGACAGCCATCCGGCGGCGCCGGGCCCGCGGATGTCGAACTTGCCGTAATTGGATATTTCCAAGAGACCCGCCGAGTTCTGCACGGCCTTGCACTCCGCCGCGACGTGCGGGTGGGCATTGGAGCGGCGGAAGCTCACGTGATCTTCCGCTTCCGCGGCTGTCGGCGCGAACCAGAGCGCATGCTCCAGGCCGCAGTAATCCCCGAACACGGCGTGCTCGGCCTGCAATTTCTCGTAGATCGGCGTGGTGCGCAAGGGCCGCGCCGCGGGCAGCTCCTCGTTCGGAAAGCGGATGCTGAAGCGGCGCGAATAATTCTCCCGAACCTTGGCGTTGGTGTAGGCGAGCGTCGTCCAGTCGCCGTAGCGCGCCACGTCCATGCCCCAGATGTCGGCGCCGGGATCGCCGTCGACCATCCATCGCGACAGCGCGAGGCCTACACCGCCGCCCTGACTGAATCCCGCCATCACTCCGCAGGCGACCCAGAAGTTCCTGAGGCCCCGGATCGGCCCCACCAGGGGATTGCCGTCCGGAGCAAAGGTGAACGGGCCGTTCACCACCTTCTTGATGCCGGCGGCACCCAGCGCCGGAAAGTGTGCGAATCCGACCTCGAGACTGGGCGCGATGCGCTCCAGATCGTTGGGCAGCAGATCCTGCCCGAAATCCCAGGGCGTCGTCGTCTCCGACCAGGGCACTCCGGCGCGCTCGTAGGTGCCCATGAGCATGCCGCCGCGCTCCTGACGAATGTAGATTTCGCCTTCGAAGTCGATGGCGTGCAGCTGCTCCTTTTTCCCGACCAATTCCTGCATGTCGCCGGTGATGAGGTACTGATGCTCCATCGCCAGGATGGGCAATTCGATGCCCACCATGCGGCCCACTTCGCGCGCCCACAGTCCCCCGGCATTCACCACGTGCTCGGCGTGCACATTGCCGCCGTCGGTGATCACGTCCCAGGTACCGTCGGGGCGCGATTTGAGATCGGTGACCCGCGTATGGCGCACGATTTCCGCGCCGCCGATCTGCGCCGATTTCGCATAGGCATGAGTAACGCCGTAGGGATCCACGTGCCCTTCGATGGGGTCGTACATCGCCCCCTTGAAATGCGTCTTGTCCATGAGAGGAAACAGCTTCGCCGCCTCGTCGACGGAGATGATTTCCAAATCCATGCCGAGATATCGCCCGCGCGCCTTGGCCATCTTCAGCCAGTCGAGCCGTTCGCGGGTCCCGGCCAGCATGATGCCGCCGGTGATGTGGACGCCGCAGGACTGCCCCGAGATGCGCTCGATTTCCTTGTAGAGTTCGATGGTGTACTGCTGCAGCTTGGCGACGTTGGGATCGCCGTTCACGGTGTGCATGCCGCCCGCCGCGTGCCAGGTCGAGCCCGAGGTCAATTCGGCGCGCTCGATCAGGAGCACATCCTTCCATCCGGCCTTGGTCAGGTGGTACAGAACACTGGCGCCGACCACGCCGCCGCCGATAACCACTACTTTCGCGTGGCTCTTCATGAGATCTCCGAGTTCATCGTTGGGAATTTGAGGGGCGCGCAACCACGAGAACGCACGCGCTTGAGGCAGCGCGCCGACGCTTATTCATTCGAAACCGCAAGGTGCAGGTTCGCCTGAGAGCCGCCCCCGCCGGTACCGAAGCGTTCGATCAGCCAGGAGCGGAACAGCGCGATGGCGGTGTCGCTCAAGGCTTCCGGGTGCGTGATCAGGTAGTAGCCGTAGCCATCGTCGAGGGTGTCCTCGAAGGGTTTGACCAACTGGCCGGTGCGGATGTAGTCGCTGAAGAGGTAGTTGTCGAGCAGCGCGACGCCTTCGCCGCTCAACGCGTACTGCACGGCGAGCACGGCGGTGTCGAACACCAATCCGCGCTCGACGTTCAGCGAGCTCAAGTTCGTGTGGCGCACGAATTGCGTCCACAGATGATGCCGCGGCTGATCCGAGATGCGCACGTGCACCAGCTCGTTGGATTCGATGAATTCCGCCAGGCTCTTGTTCTGATGCCGGGCGGCCACGCTCGGATGGCAGAGCAGATTCATGTGCACCGGCCATAGCAGATCGGTCACCAGGTCGGTCACCGTGGGCTTCGAGTACACCACCGCCACGTCGACATCGGCAGGCGGAGGTCCCACGCCGTAGGGACTGACCAGATCGATTTCCACTTCGGCCGCCGCCCGCCGGAAATCCCGCAGGATGGGCACCGCGAGATGCACCGCGAAACTCGGGGGCATCTGCACGCGCAGCGTGCGCAGCGCCGTCGCGCCCTCGTTGCGGATGTCATCGAGGGCATATTCCAGCCGGTCGAAGGATTTCATCACCGCGGGCAGTAGGTGCTGTCCCGCCTTGGTCAGCACCAGCGCATGGGGCTTGCGCTCGAACAACTGCGCGCCGATGAGTTTCTCGAGTGCGATTACGTGGCGCGACAGTGCGCTCTGCGAAATCAGCAGCGCATTCGCCGCGGCGGTGAAGCTCGAGTGCTTGGCGACGCCTTCGAAGGCGCGAAGCGCGTTCAGGGGCAGCCAGCGGCGGTCGATGACGGTTTTGCCCATTCTCAAGGAGCCCAGTTCTTGGTGTAGCCGATGGCGCGCTTCTGATCGTCGACGATGGTTCTGGACGCCACATACAGATGATACGCCGCCCAGAATCCGGTGGGCGCCAGAACCAGCAAGGCCGCGCGCAGCGAGGCGGCGTCGGTCGCGTGGGCACCGGCGAACCAGTCGCTCAGGGCACCCACCACCCAGGGTGCCACCATGAGATTGAAGATGTTCGCGACCAGCAGTGAGATCGCGATGAACATATTGCGCATATGACAGGGCGCGAGATTGTTGAGCAGGCCGAAACAGGGTCCTATGTAGAAATAGATGGCGGGAATGAACAGCCAAAACATGAACTTGCACACCCATAGGGAGTGAGTCCAGTAGGCGACCAGGGACGGGACGGTGGCGAGGGCGATGCCTCCCGCCAGCAGCCACACCACGCGGCGCGGATCGGCCATGGAGGGACGGGACAGAAGCCATGCCGTGCCCACCGTCGCAATCGATCCGCCCCAGAGGTGGATGTTGCCGGTGACGGCGCCCGCTTGACCCACGTCCAGATGGTAGGCGCGCTGCAGAAAGGTGGGCGTCCAATAGATCAATCCCCAGCCCCAGAGCGCGCACAGCCCGCCGCCCATGACTACGTGAAAGGCGGCCTTTTGCTTCCAGAGAAATCGCATCGAGTCCCACATCGTGGGCTTGATCTCATCCACGCTGGCATCCAGACGCCCGCGGCGCGGCTCGCGCACCGTCAGATACACAATGGCGCCGACCACGAGGCCGGGTATGCCGAGCGCGATGAACGCGGCGCGCCAGGTATAGGCTTGCGCGACGGCTCCCGCCATATTGGCCCCCAGCCAGGCGCCGATGGGCGCGCCCAGCGCCAGCACCGTCATCGCCATGGGCCGACGGTCGGGCGGAAAGCAATCCGAGACGATGGCCGTGGATGGCGGCGTGCCGCCGGCCTCGCCCACCCCGACGCCGACGCGCCCGAGCAGGAACTCCAGGTAATTTCGCGACAGCCCGCACAGCGTCGTGAACGCCGACCAGATCACGAGAGAGGCCGCGAGAATATTGCGGCGGTTGGATCGATCGGCGAACCACGAAATCACGATGCCGAAGGAGACGTAGAAAAAAGCGAGCGGCGCGCCGGTGAGAAATGCCACGCCGGCGTCGTCCAGCTTCAATTCCTTGCGGATGGGCTCGAGCACCGTGGATACGACGTAGCGGTCCGCGATATTGATCGCATAGATCAGGCAAGTCAGGATGAGGACATACCAGCGTTCGATCGACGACGGCGCCCGGGCGTGCGGTAGGTCAATGGCTGTGGTGCTCAAAGTGCAACCTTGGGTTTGACTTAGGCCAAGCGCACCATACAGGGTTCGGCAAACTTCCGCGACGGGCCAAGGTTGCGAAAAATGACATGGGTGAATCGGGAAATGGCATAGCGCCGCGGGCGCGAAAGCTTAAGCTCATTGCAGTGGAGACGTTTGACTACATAATCATCGGAGCAGGTTCAGCCGGCTGCGTGCTCGCCGATCGGCTGTCCGCAAGCCGGCGCGAGCGAGTGCTGGTTCTCGAGGCCGGCGGCACGGATCGGCGATTCTGGATCAAGACGCCCATCGGCTACGGGCGCACCTTCGCGGATCCTAAGGTCAATTGGAAATACCAGACCGTTGCGAATCCGGGCCTCAACGGCCGGAGTATCTACTGGCCGCGGGGCAAGGTATTGGGGGGCTCGAGTTCCATCAACGCCCTGGTCTATTGCCGCGGCATGCCCGAAGACTTCGATGATTGGCGGCGCATGGGCAATGTCGGCTGGGGCTGGGACGATGTGCGCCCCTACTTCGAAAGATCCGAGCGGCGCGTCGATGCGGCGGGCCGCATCAGCGGCGACGGACCGCTCGACGTCAAGGACGTGACCCCGTTCCTGCATCCCATGCGGCAGAACTGGTCGGACGCCGCCCGGGAACTGGGGTTGGCATGGACGGATGATTTCAATGGCCCGCATCCGGAAGGGTTCGGCTGCTACCAAGTGACCATTCGCGACGGTCTGCGCCGCTCGGCGGCCGATGCCTTTCTGCGCCCGGCGCTCGACCGAAGCAATGTACGTCTCGAGACCCGCGCCTGGGTGAGCAAGATACGCTTCGACGCGCGCCGCGCGGTCGCAGTGGAGTACGTGCGCGGCAATACCCCGCACATCGCGGCGGCAAGCGGCGAAGTGATTCTCTGCGCGGGGTCGGTCAATTCGCCGCAATTGCTGCAGCTGTCGGGGATCGGGCCCGCCGGGACCCTGGCCGCGGCGGGCATCACGCCGCTGCTCGACAACCCCGCCGTGGGCGGGAATCTCCAGGATCATCTGGCGGTGGTGCATTCCTTCAAGGCGACCCGGCCGACCCTGAACGACGAGCTGCACTCGATGAGCGGGAAATTGATCGCGGGGCTGCGCTACCTTCTCGCCAGGCGCGGCCCCTTGGCCTTGAGCGTGAATCAATTCGGCGGATTCGCGCGCGCCGATCCGCGCGGTACCCGTCCCGACGTGCAGCTGTACTTCAATCCCGTGACCTACGGCACGGGCGATGCGACGCGCACGCGGATCGAGGTGGATGCGTTTTCCGGTTTCTACCTGTGCTTCCAGCCGACCCGGCCCACGAGCGTCGGCCGCATCGATATTGCGAGCCCGGATTTTCGAGTTGCACCCAGCATCGCGCCGAATTACCTGTCGACCGAGAAAGATGTCGCGGACGCCGAGCGCGGCGGCCTGCTGCTGCAAGCGATTGCGCGCACACGGGCGATCCGGGAGCTGATCCGCGAAGCCATTGCCCCCGACCTCCTGGCGATGGGACCGTCGGACCTCGTCGCCGATTTTCGGGCGCGAGCGAGCACGGTGTACCACCCGGTCGGCACCTGCCGCATGGGCGGCGCTCCCGGGGAGTCCGTCGTCGACGCTTCACTGCGTGTGCACGGCGTCGAAGGCCTGCGGGTGGTGGATGCGTCGGTGTTCCCCACGGTGACATCGGCCAACACCCATGCTCCCACCGTCATGGTGGCGCAAAAAGCCGCTGATCTAATCTTGAAAGATTCCTAGGAAGGGAAGGACCATGAAACTCGACAGTGTCAAAGTATTTCTCGTGAACAATCCGCCGCCGAACTTCGGCGGCCGCTACTTCGTATTCTTGAAACTGAAGACCGCTTGCGGCATCGAGGGCGTCGGCGAGGTCTATGCCGCCACCTTCGGTCCGAAGGTTTTGGCGAAGATGATCGAGGATTTGTTCGCGCGGCGTTTCGCCGGACGCGACCCCTTCCAGATCGAATCGATGTGGCGCGAGAGCTATGGCTCGGGGTTCAGCCAGCGCCCCGACCTGACCCTGCTCGGGGTCATCAGCGGTTTGGAAATGGCCTGCTGGGACATCATCGGCAAAGCGGTCGAGCAGCCGGTCTACAATCTGCTCGGCGGCAAGGTGCACGAGCGCCTGCGCAGCTACACCTATCTGTATCCCAATATCGCCGCGGGTGAAGGCGATGAGTTCTATCACGATGCCGATCGATCCGCCGAGCGCGCCGCCGAGTACGTCGAGCAAGGGTTCACGGGCCTCAAATTCGATCCCACCGGCGGCTTCTCCGCGTACGATCCGCGTCAGCCCACGCAGGAGGCGCTGGAGCGCACCGTTCGTCTGGTACGGCTGGTGCGCGAGGCCGTCGGACGCCGCGCCGATCTGCTCCTGGGCACTCACGGCCAGTTCACCACCTCGGGCGCGATTCGTTTGGCGCGGCAGCTCGAGCCCTATGATCCGCTGTGGTTCGAGGAGCCCGTACCTCCCGAAATGCCGGAGCAAATGGCGATCGTGGCGCGCGGCACCGCCATTCCCATCGCCACCGGCGAGCGGCTCACCACCAAGTACGAATTCGCCCGCGTGCTCAGCGTGGGCGCGGCCAACATCATTCAAATGAACTTGGGAAGAGTGGGCGGCTTACTCGAGGCGAAAAAGGTGGCGGCATTGGCCGAAGTGCACTATGCGCAAATCGCCCCGCATCTCTATTGCGGTCCCATCGTGGGGGCCGCCAATATCCAGATCGCGACGTGCTCGCCGAATTTTCTGATTCTCGAGAGCATTCAGCAATGGGGCGGCATTCACGCGGAACTGCTGAAGAATCCCATTCGATGGGAGGAAGGCTACGTGATTCCGCCCACTGCGCCGGGGCTCGGCGTGGAGCTCGATGAGACGGTGGCGCGCGCCCACGCCTATGTCGAGGACAGTCCGCTGCATCTGGAAATGATCGACCACCCCTTGGGCTAGAGGATTTGAATGTGCGCTACGGTTTCGTAGGCCTTGGGAATCTCGGCAAACACCTGGCGGTGAACCTGATTCGCGGCGGCTTCGAGGTGCTCGTCAACGACCTGCATCGGAGCGAGGCCGATGCCGCCGTGGCGGCCGGCGCGCGTTGGGTGGAGTCCATCGCCGAACTGGCCGCCGCTTGCGACTGCTTGATCACCTGCCTGCCCTCGCCCGCGGCCACCGCGGCCGTGCTCGAGCAGGCCTTGCCGGGCTTGCGGCCCGGCAGCACCTGGATCGAGATGAGCACCAATGATTTTGCCGAGGTCGAGGCCCTGGCCGACCGGGCCGGAGCCTTGGGGGTGTCCACCCTCGCCTGCCCCGTGACCGGGGGAGTCCACCGTGCGGAGACGGGTGATATCACGGTTCTCGTTGGTGGCGCGCAACAGGTATTTGCCCTCCATGAGGCGGCTCTCAAGGCCATGGGCGGGCGCGTCATTCATCTCGGAGGCATCGAACAGGCCGCGGTCACCAAGGTGGTGACCAACATGCTGGCCTTCATCCACCTGATTGCGGCCGGCGAGGCGCTGATGCTGTGCGCCAAGGGCGGTGTCGATCTGCGCGCCGCCTTCGAGGCCATTGCCGCGAGTTCCGGCAACAGCTTCGTCCATGAAACCGAGAGCCAGCTCATCCTCAATGGCAGCTATGACATTGGTTTTACTATGGATTTAGCCTGCAAGGACGCGGGATTCGCAGTCGAATTCGGACGCCGGTTCGGCGTGCCTTTGCGGCTCGCGGGGGTCATGGAGCAGACCTTCATCGAAGGTCGCGCCAAGTATGGCGGCGGCGCCTGGTCGACGATGATCGTGAAGCTCTTGGAGGACTCGGTGGGAACGGCGCTGCGCGCACCGGGGTTCCCGGCGCGCCTCGGCAGCGCTTAACGCTCACATCGAATTTCCGCATACTCGAATCTAAAATCGGCATGCGGCCGATGTTTGTCCACAACAAAATAGCTCTTTCGCTTTCCCCAGGCGATGCTATTCTCTGAATCAATTAGAAATACTGGCGTGTTGCTCACACCGATTATAAGAGAAGGGATGGAAGCATGAATTCAAATCAGAAGTTGACCTATGCTATTGCCGTGATTTTGAGCGGCTCGGCCACGGGACTTGCCCACGCGGCCGCGGCCACCGACACCGAGACCTCCGACGCGATCGAAGAGATCACCGTGACGGCACAGCGGCGCTCTGAGAACATTCAAAACGTACCCATCACGATTCAGGCGCTGACGGCTGAAACGCTGACGCAGCTCAGCGTAACGACCTTCGACGACTTTGTCCGCTACCTGCCCAATGTCGAGGTGGCGTCCAACGGCCCCGGCCAGGGCTATATCTTCATGCGCGGCCTGAGCGTCGGCGCGGCGGGCAGCCAGTCGAGCGGTACCATCGGCGGGTTCCCGAACGTCGCCATCTACCTGGACGAGCAATCCGGCCAGCTCCCGGCAAGAAACCTCGACGTATACGCCGCCGATCTCGAGCGCATCGAAATTCTCGAAGGCCCGCAGGGCACGCTGTTCGGCGCAGGAGCGCAGGCAGGCGTGGTGCGCTATATCACCAACAAGCCGAAACTGGATGTAACCGAAGGCAACGTCGAGGCCGGCTACGGCGTCACTGCGCACGGCGATCCGAACACCGACATGACCGCAGTGCTGAATCTGCCGCTCATCTCCGACACGCTCGCGGTGCGCGCGGTGATCTACAACGATCGGCGCGGCGGCTACATCGATAACGTACCCGGAACATTCACCCGCAAGGACACCGACCTCGGCATCTACTACGCGCATAACCCGGGCGGCGGCGTGCCGCCGGATTCTCCGGTGCTCAACAACTACTCCATTGCCGCCAATAACATCAATCCCGTCACCTATACGGGCACGCGCGTCGAGGCGCTGTACAAGATCAACGAGGACTGGAATGTCTTGGTGAGCCAGTCCTACCAGAACATGGACTCCGAGGGCGTGTTCTACCAAATGCCCAACTCCTCCGACGGCGTGCCGCTGCAGCCGCTCGAGGTGACTCTGTTCAACAATTCCTATGACAAGGATCGGTTCGAGAACACGGCTTGGACCTTGAACGGCAAAGTCGGCGACCTGAAGCTGGTATACACGGGCGGGTACCTCGACCGTCACGTCAGCCAGGTGGCGGATTACACGAACTATGCGCGTGGCCTGTTTGCCGACTACTACCAATGCTACGGCCCGGGAACCGGCTACGCCGTGAACGGCGGGGCCGGCGATCCGAATCTGAAGCCGACCTGCTTCTCGCCGAGTGCGACCTGGCAGGAGACCGAGCGCAACGAGCACCTGAGCAACGAAATCCGCTTGAGCACTCCGGACGACTGGCGTGTGCGCGCCATCGTCGGCGTGTTCAATGAACAGAACAAACTGTTCGATCAGACCGACTGGTTGTACAAGACCATTCCGGCATGCACCTCGAATGAGCCCTCGGGCGGCCTGGGAAATACGGGTTGCTTGTCGGACGTCGGCACAGCGGTGGGCGCGACCACGGAAAATCCAGGGGTCCAGAACGACAACGTCGCTTTCTTCGAGGATACTCAGCGCGAAGTCAAGCAGACCGCGGTGTTCGGGTCGGTGGATTTCGACATCATCCCGAAGGTGCTGACCGTGACCGCCGGCGCGCGCCATTACCGGTTCGACAATTCCTTCACCGGCAGCGTCACCGGCAGCTTCTACTGCTTCGAGCAGGGCAATCCGGCCGGCGGCTGCTTGAACAGCGCCACCAATCTCAACGCCAAGAATCTGAGCTTCGTGGAGTCAGGCACCAAGCAGCGCTATAACGTCACTTATCATGTCACGCCGGACGCGATGGTGTACGCGACCTATTCTCAAGGATTCCGACCGGGCGGGTTCAATCGTCAGGGTGGTCCCGCGGCCTACATCCCCGGCCCGGATGGCAAAGACCAGTTCGCCATACCGAACGAATATCATTCGGACGATCTGACGAACAAGGAGATCGGCTGGAAAACGGAATGGTTCGACCATCGCATCCAATGGAACGGCGCGGTGTACCAGGAGAACTGGGACAACGTGCAGATCGGCTTCTTCGATCCGGGTGAAACGGGCAATCTCGCCTTCGGCACCAACGGCCAGGACTTCCGCATCCGCGGGGTCGAAACCTCCATCGTCGCCTTGGTCACCCACGGACTGACGGTGCAGGGCGGAGCGGCGTGGAACTCCAGCGTGCAGACCAACTCGCCGGCGCTGATCGACACCAATCCGGCCAGCGTGAACTACGGCAACGCGATAACCGAGATTTGCGCAAAAGGCACCGGCGCGGGCTGCACTCCGCTCAACAACCTGTTCGGACCGCCCGGCAGCCCGAGCGCGAACTCGCCGCCCATTCAGCTCAACGCGCGGGTGCGCTACGACTGGACGATGAACAACTACAACGCCTTTGTACAGTTCGGCGGCCAGCACACGGGGCATTCCTTCACCCAGGCGAGCAACGATCCTTCCATTTCGGCCAACGGAATCAACACGACCCTGTTGCGCTTCGAGAACCCGGCGTACTCGACCTTCGATGCGTCCGCAGGCGTGGCGAAGGATGCCTGGACGGCGCACCTGTACTCGCAGAACCTTTTCAATAAGGAGACCAGCCTGTTCACGAACACCGCGCAATTCGCGGTTGCGCAGACTGCCCTACGGCCCCGGGTGATCGGCGTGAAGTTCGGGTACAAGTTCTAAACCTCGGTTGATTCGCGGCAACCCGCAAGGGTCGGACGCGGTAGAATCTAAGGCGGGCATTTGCCCGCCTTTTTTTATACGAAAGCCATGTCAGCAGCCCTGCCCACACCGTCCACCTCTCCCGTCGAGGCCGAGGTGCTGCGCATCCGCGAGCTGCTGGAGCGCAAGCAATTCGCCGCGGCGCTCGCGGCGGCCGAGGCTCTGGCATCGAGTGTCCCGGAAAACCGGGACGTGCTGTACATGATCGCGGTCAGCCAGCGCTATCTGAACAGAATTCCCGCCGCGCTCGCCACCCTGGAGAGGCTCGAGAGGCTGCATCCGGGATTCAGCCGCCTGTACCAGGAGCGCGGGCACTGCCATGTCTCCTTGCGCGATGCGCCGCGCGCCATCGAAGCCTTCCTCGGCGCCGTGAATATCAACCCGGCGCTGCCGGCGAGCTGGCGCACGCTGCACTCGCTGTATCGCATGACGGGGCAGTCCGAGAATGCCGAGATGGCCGCCGGCCATGTCGCCGCGCTCGAGAAATTGCCGGCGGAGATCATCACGGCGACCGCCCTGTTCTCGGAAGGCGATTTCATACCGGCGGAAAACATAGTCAGAGCCTATCTTCTGAAGCACGGCGACCATGTCGAAGCCATGCGCTTGCTGGCCCGGATCGGCCTCGCGCTCGACATCCTCGATGACGCGGACATTCTGCTCGAGGCCGTGCTCAAGCTGGCGCCGGATTATCGGGCCGCCCGCTACGACTACGCCATGGCGCTGCTTCGACGCCACAAGCACGTGCAGGCCATCGCGGAGCTGGAGAAGCTGCTGCAGCTCGAACCAGCCAATCGGGCCTTTCGCACCACGTACGCAACGGCGAATGTGGGTCTCGGCGAGCATGAGCGGGCACTCGAGCTGTACCGGGAACTCGTCGTCGATGCACCGTTGGGGACCCAGTCCGCCGAGCTGCATCTGTCGGTGGCGCATTCGCTGAAGGCCTTGGGACGCCGGCAGGAGGCCATCGAATCCTATCGCGCCGCCGCCGCCGCCCGCCCCGCCTACGGAGATGCCTACTGGAGCCTCGCCAATCTCAAGACCTATCGGTTCGAGACGCAGGAGATCGCGCGCATGCGCGCCGACGAGGCCGCAGCGACCACCGCCGCGGTCGACCGTTATCACCTGTGCTTCGCACTCGGCAAGGCCATGGAGGACGCGGGCGATTTTGCCGAAGCGTTTCGCTTCTACGAGCGCGGCAATGAGCTCAAGAAATCCCAGAGCCGCTACCGTCCCGAGCCCGTCGAGCGCAACACGCGACTGCAGAAGGCGATCTGCACCCGCGAATTCTTCGCAGCGCGCCAGGGATGGGGATGCCAGGACCCCTCGCCCATCTTCGTGGTGGGCCTGCCCCGCTCCGGATCCACGCTGCTGGAGCAGATCCTAGCCTCGCACTCCCGGGTCGAGGGGACGATGGAGCTGGCCGACATCCCACGATTGGTGCTGGAGCTTCAGGGACGGGAGCCGGAAGCCGAGAATCCCCGTTACCCGCGAGTGCTGGCCGAAATGACACCCGAGAATGTCCTGCGGCTGGGCGAGAGATTCATCGACGACACGCGCGTCTATCGGACCGGCAAGGCCTTCTTCATCGACAAGATGCCCAACAATTTCCGCCATATCGGGCTGATCCACTTGATTTTGCCCAATGCCAAGATCATCGACGCCCGCCGCAATGCCATGGCCTGCTGTTTCAGCAACTTCAAGCAGCTGTTCGCCGCGGGGCAGGAATTCACCTATGGGCTCGAGGACATCGGCCGCTACTACCGAACCTACGTCGAGCTGATGGCGCACTGGGATGCGGTGCTGCCCGGAAAGGTGCTGCGGGTCGAGCATGAGGACGTCGTCGATGACCTCGAGGCGAACGTCCGGCGAATCCTCGACTTCTGCGGCCTTCCGTTCGAACCGCAGTGCGTGGAGTTCTACAAGACCGAGCGCAGCATCAGAACCGCAAGCTCGGAGCAGGTACGCCAGCCGATCTTCAAGGAGGGCATCGATCAGTGGCGCAATTTCGAGCCCTGGCTCGGGCCCTTGAAAGAGGTGCTGGGCCGGGATTGAAAACGGTCTTAGGCGTAGCCGGTCAATGAGGCTCGGTCAACGGCGAGAATTGCCCTGCGGGAGTGTCTTTCAGGAACGTCAGCGTCGCGATTCCCAAGGCCCCCGGCGCCGGCGCGGGCGCCGCCGGGTCCGTCTTCAACGGCACCACCTTGCGGTACGCCTGCCAAACGGCGGTCGGGGCCGGCCCAAATTGCCGCGTCGGGTCCTGAAGTATGCGCACATCCAGCCAACGCGTGCCGCTTTGCAGATCCAGCGCCAGCAGCCGGAACGTGTCGTCGACGGCGGTCTGAGCGCGGATCGACTTTAGCAGCGACTGCGCCTCCAATTCCTCGACCCCGGAGCTGCCGCCATAGCCTTCCGGCGGCACGGGCACGATCTGCGCCTGGATGTGCTGCCAGGTCTCGTGCGCGCCGAAGCCGCCGGCAAAGAATCCGCCGCCAAGGCTCTTCAGGATGTCCTGCGAGCCCGGGCCGGTGAAGAACTCACTGCCGAAGCGTTCGGTCCGCAGCATGATGGCGATGTCCATGTTGGCCAGCGCGATCGTGAAGGCCTCCAGGTCGTTGGACAAGGGATACGGATCCCAATTGGCGTTCGAGAAGATGAAGCCGTGCTTGCCCCGGCTGTTGGGGCCGCCTTTCACGAAGTACTTGCGCATCTCCGGTGTGTCCAAGTCCCAGGAGTCCTTGGGCGAGATGCCGACGCGGATCGCCGGATTGTGATCCGACGAGTTGAGCTGGGTCACCACATCGTCGCGCAGCATGGCCCACATGGCCCAGGCGGACGCCTGCCGGATCGATGAGGCGCGCATGCTCTCGGGATCCTGGATGATCCGGCCCTTGTCGTCGTCGAACAGATAGCTGCCCTTGATCATTTCTTTGACGCGCTCGGCGTCCCAATTCAGCCATTTGAACGGACGGTCGCTCTGCACCAGGTGGTTCAGGGGCGTGACCGAACTGTTCATGCCGTTGAGGTCGATGGCATAGGTCAGATCGGCCCAAGCCAGCGCCTGCTTTGCGTCAGCCACGACGAATACTGACCGTGCCGTGGCGTAGGCATTGCTGCTGGTCAGCGCATTGTCGTCGGCGGCGAAGGGTTGCAGCGGGGTCAGGGCCGCCGCCTTCAGCGCATCGGCCGCCGGCATACGTGTTCCGTTGTAGTAGGCGTCGCCGGATCCGACCATGGTCGCGCCGATATTGTTGAGCACCGACAGATCGCCCTCGCCGACCGTCCCGCGCGATTGCATCGCCGGCGTCACGCGCCGGTTCAATAGATCGATCAGCATCTGGGAGAGCTGTGGACTCGGCGCATTGAAGGTCATGGCGTTGGCGCGAACCACCATCACGGCGCGCACCAGCGCTTCATCCGCGATTTCCGGGCCCTCCAGCGGATTCGCCGCGCCCCGGCGAAACGACGCGGTCATTTTCTTCTCCAGCAGAGCCTTGTTGTCGGGCGACAGCGGATCGCCCTCGAATTGCTTGATTTCGCGGCCGGCGCCGGCACCGCGCGTGAACCAGTACACCGATACGCCCTCGGCCGGCGCCTCGAGCAGCAGCCCGTAATTGTCCTCCTCACGCTGCCTGGCCTCGGCGCTCAACTGAACCTTGGCGCCGCCGCGGGCCACCGAGATCACTTGATCGATGGAGAGGTCGTGCCCCGTCAGTGTGATCGTCTTTGCGCCTTCGGTCGGAACGATCGGGTGATAGCCCAGATCGCCCTGCGCCCAGGAGGCCGGCGCCGCAATCGAGGCGCCCGTGACGGCCAGAATCAAGATCGCGGTGCGGCCGCGCGTCACCTTCGGAATATGCATACGTGTTTGCCTCTCATTGCACATGTTCAATGGCCGCCGTCGATTTCTTGCGCCAGCGGTGCATGGAATTCGGCGGCCGGGTGTGCCGCCATGAAGTCGTGAATGATGTCGCCCACCGGCCGGTGCGGCCGGTCTTGCGGCTTCTCCGCCCACGGGACGGCTTGACGGAACGCAGTCCAGGCAGCCAGGGGCGCGCGGCCGAAGTCCCGTCCCGGCGATTGTGCGCGGCGCACGTCCAACCAAAACGTCGCGGTGAGCAAATCCTCACCCAGCAGCAGGCGAGTATCTTCCACGGTTTGGCGTGCGCGGGTCACCTTCGAAACCGTCTGGGCCTGCAACTCCTCCACGCCGTTGCTGAAGGCCACGCCCTCCGGCGTGAGACTGCGCGTCAGACTCTGGATCTCCAGCCAGATCGCCGTCGGATTGTAGCCGTCGACATCGGACTGCACGCTGGAATCGAGCTCCTCCTGCGTGAGCACATCCTTCGGTGCAATGGAGGTGAAAAAGGGACTGCCGAAGCGGTAGATCCTTTGCACCACCGCCACGTCCATGTTGGCGAGGGCGGTGCCGAGCGCCTCGACTTCATTGGCCAACGGGTAGGGGTCCCAATTGGCATTGGAGAGAATGAAGCCGTGCTGACCGTGGCTCTCGGGACCTCCCTTCACGAAGTACTTGGCTATCTGCGGCGTATCGAGTTCCCAGGAGTCCGCAGGCGCGGCCCCGACCTTCACCGCGGGATTGTGATCCGAGGAGTTGATCTGAGTCAGCAAGGTATCGCGCAGCGTCGACCAGGCCTTCCACGCCGCGCCCTGCCGGCTGAAGGACGCCCGCTGGCTCTCCGAGTCTTGAATGATTCGCTTCGGGTCGTCCTCGAACAGATAGCTGCCCCTGATCATTTCGAGGATGCGGGCTGCCTCGAGATTCGAATACTTGAACGGGCGGGCCGCTTGCACAGGTGTCGACAGCGGCGTCACGCTGCTGTTCATCGCCTCTAGATCCATGGCGAGAATGAGATCGGCCCAGTCGAGCGTGAGCTTGGCATCATGCAGCAGCAGCGCGGCACAACCGACCGAATAGGCATTGGTGCTGATCAACGCCGACGGGTACAGGACGTCTGAGGGCTGCAGGGGTTTGAGGCCCGCGGCGGCAAGCGCCGCTGCCGCACTCATGCGCCGCCCGCGATAGTAGGCATCGCCCGCACCGCCCATGACGCCCAGCACATTGGCCAGGGCGGCGAGGTCGGCCTCGCCCAGCGAGCCGCGCGATTGAACCACCGGCGTCACGCGTCGGTTCAGCATCTCGGTCAACAGGTCGGAAAGGGCAGGACTCGCGGCCTCATAAATCATCGTGTTGGCACGCACCGCCATCAGCGATCGCACGATTTCCTCATCCGCGACTTCAGGCCCGATTCCCTGTCGCGGCCCGTTCAGAATCGCCCTCTCCGCCTGCTTGGACAGCAATGCCTTGTTCGCCGGCGCCAGCGGATCTCCGGTGAACAACACCACTTCACGCGCCGGCCCGGCCCCGCGGTTGAAACCATAGATGGAAATTCCCTCGGCGCTGCCCTCGAGCAGCAACCCGTACGCGTCCGCTTGGCGCTGTTTTGCGTCCGGGCTCAAGCGAATCTGGGCGCCGTCGCGGGCGATCGCGACCACCTGATCCGCGTTGAGATCGTGACCGGTCAGAACGATCACCTCGCCCGCTTTGGAAGGTGCGATCGGATGATAAGCGGCTTGCGCCTGCGCGGCCGACACCCAGAGAGCCAAGCCCAACAGCAGCCACGCCGCGCAGGGCATCGCTCTCACCTACTGCTTCTCCGAGGAAGCGGGCGGCGCCTCGCCACCGCCGTAGAAATTTGCCGCCGGCGTCGACTTGAGGAAGGCAACGGCGGTCATGGGCCGCGGCTGCATGGGGCTGCCGTCCATGACCGGCAGCAGCGGCACGATTTTGCGAAAGGCCGTCCAGGCCGAGGTGGGGGCGCCGCCGAATTTCCTGGAGGCGTCTTGCACCTTGCGCACATCCAGCCAGAAGGCTGCATTCAACAAATCGTGCCCGAGCAGATCGTAGGTGGTGTTCACGGCGTCGCGGACGCGATAGGCCTTGATGCGCGTCTGCGCCTGAAGGTCTTCCACCGTGCCGATGATGGCCGCGCCGGAGGGGGCGACCGGATTCGTCAGGCTTTGGATCTCCTGCTGCAGATCCACCGGCGTGTAGCCCCCGCCCCCGGCCAGATAGACCGCGAATTCGCTTCCCGCGGGCAGATTCAGCGCCTTGGCCGGATCGGTCGAGGTGAAGAACGGATTGCTGAACCGGTCGATGCGCAGCGCCACCGCGATGTCCATGTTCGCCAATGCGATCACGAAATCCTCGAGCTTGTTCGCCATAGGATAGGGATCCCAGTTGGCGTTCGAGACGATGTAGCCGTGCTTGCCGTGACTGTTCTTGCCGCCTTTCACGTAGTACTTCATCATCTGCGGCGTGGCCAAATCCCACGAATCCCCGGGCGACATGTCGGTGCGAACCGCGGGGTTGTGATCCGACGAATTCATCTGCAGAATCACCGCATCGCGCAGCCCGGCCCAATCGGCCCAAGCCGACGCTTGGCGGATGGAGGAAGCCCGCAAGCTCTCCGGATCCTGAATGATCCGCTGCGGATCGTCGCTGAATAGATAGCTGCCCTTGAGCATGTCGCGCACCCGCGCCGCTTCCCAATTCAACCATTTGAACGGGCGCTCCCTCTGTACCAAGGTGCTGATGGGCGTGATGCTGGAATTCATGCCGTTCAAATCCATCGCATAGATGAGGTCGCCCCATTCGAGCGCCAGGCGCGCGTCGTTGACGGCCAAGGCGGCAATGCCGGTGCTGTAGGCATCGCTGCTGGTCAAGGCATTGGTGTCCGCGGCAAACGGTTGAATGGGCTTCAGGCCCGCCTTTGCCAGCGCAGCGGCCGCCGTCATGCGCACGCCCTGATAATAAACCTCGCCCGCGCCCACCATCGCCGCCCCAATATTGCTGAGTTGTGCAAGGTCGCCCTCGCCCAAAGTGCCGCGGGATTGAACCACCGGCGTGATCCGGTGGTTCAAGAGGTCGATCAGCATTTGCGACAGTTGCGGGCTGGGCGCGTTCGAGGTCATGGCGTTGGCGCGAATGACCATCATCGCCCGCACGATCTCCTCATCTCCAACCTCCGGCCCGAAGCCCATGATCGTCCCCAGCTGGAATTCCATCAGCTGAGATTTCTCCAGATAGGCCTTGTTCTTGGGCGTCAATGGATCGCCGGAGAACATGACCGTCTCGCGCTGGTCGCCCGACCCTCGATTGAACCAATAGACTGAGATACCTTCCGCCGCCGCCTCGAGGAGCAGTCCATAGTTATCCGCCTGGCGTTGCTTGGCTTTGGGGCTCAATTGAACCTTGGCCCCGTGCCGCGCGACATCTACGACCTGCTCGATGGTCATGTCGTGACCCGTCAGGGTGATCACCTTGTCGCCCTTGGTTTCATCGATGAGTTGATAGCCTGCGGCCGCGCTCGCAGGCGCGCTCGCGATCAAGCACATCGCCGAGCAGCACCCGGCCATCGCCGCTCCGCGCCAGCCCCTCATCGCATGAGTCATCATCGTTGCCCCCTCAGTGGCCGGATTGCCCCGGTGTCGCCTTTGGTCTGCTACCCGTATGCAATATTTTTAACTGACATGCAAGTCGTCCTGGGCCGGCGTTTCGGTTCTGCGCCGGCCATCGGCCGACCGCTGGATGAACGGGATGAGCTATGATCGCCTGAATAACTAGAGCGGGACCTTGGGTCCGGCCATTCCATCCAGCGAGGGAGCCGAGCGAATGTCGTCGAGATATTGGTGTGTCTGGTCGGTTTCCATGGTGTTTTTCGCAGGTCCCATGTTCGCGCAGGCCGGTTCCGCCGAGCTTCTCCCGCTGCAAAGCTTTCGGGCCGCGCACGCACTCGGCTCGCCGCTGGCGAACGCCGCGTTCGCTCCGGGTGAGGGCGCGCTGCCCGCGGCTCCCTTCGCCGGCGTGCTCACCCTGCATGCGGCCGCCATGCGGACCCTGCCGGTACTCGAGCACCCGATGGTTCTGGGGCGAGATGCGCGAATATTTCCCGGAGTACGGCTGGAGTTCTTCACGCTCGGCGATGTGCTGGTACCGGTTGAGCGCGGCGAGATGGTGGCCGAGACCCATGCCGGGCCCACCCCGAGCTACTGGCGGGTCATTCCGCAATATGGCCGGGTGTGGCGCGAAAAGGCGGACGGCGATTGGTCCCGTGCCGCATTCCCCATCATGCTCGTCAATGACACCGAGAACCATGCGCACCAAGGTCTCGCGACCTTCCTGTACCGGCCGGGCCAGGTGACCGGGCTCGTGATCCAGTTCGTCCAGCAAACCGGCCCCTACCTGATCAAACAGTACTTCGTGGCATGGGGATTCGCGCCGGCGGATCTCACCCCGGGGGATGCGCCCAAACTCGAGACGCGCGCAGCCCAAGCGCGGGCCGAACTGGCCGACCGCCTACCGGCAAGGCCGTGGAGTGAACTCGTGAAGAGCGTTCCGCCGGGGACTCTCGAGGGGTTCGGCGGACCCCTGTACCCCAAGTGGCAGGTGGCGGTGGCCTTGGTTCGCGACGGCACGCTGTACTACCAGGAACCCATGACGCCCTACGGGGCCTATCCCTACCCGCTCGAGATGCGCTTCGGCGTACGCTCGGTGACGAAGAGTGTGTTCGCGCCGCTGGCACTGTTGCATCTGGCGCAGGTGTACGGGCCATGGGTACTGACGCTGGAGGTCGGCGACTACGTGCCCGGCCTCGATCCGAAATGGCATCGCGTGCGCTTCATCGACGCGGCGAATATGGCGACGGGCTACGGCGGAACCGGCAGCACCAAGACCCACCCGAACGATATTTTCGACGGCTACCTGGGCGGGGACTACGACGCCTGGTACACGGCCCGCTCGCATGCCGACAAGCTGCGGCAGATCGCCGCGACCTTGCATCCCTACCCCTGGGAGCCGGGTACGGTGATGCGCTACCGCGACCAAGACTATTATCTCTTGGGCGCCGCCATCGACGGCTTTCTCAAGTCGATCCGGGGACCGCACGCGAACTTGGGCGACATGGTTCAGTCGGAGGTGTTCACACCCATCGGCATCCACCAATCGCCGACAGTCAGGACTCTGGAGCCCGCCGGTCGCGAGGGCCTGCTCTGGTGCAACGCCGGCTACTATCCGACGCTCGACGATCTCGCCAAGATTGCCCTGCTGTACCAGGCGCGCGGAGCCCACGGCGGCGTGCAAATTCTCGATCGCGACCTGACCGCGGATCTGCTGGCGGCGCGCGATGCCATCGTCAAGAACGCCGACGCCTCGCTGGGGCCGGTCTTGGCGCCTTTGCCTGACTCGAGTGAAGACGGGCTGTACAAGATGGGCTTTCACTTCCTACGCTACGTCAATGCGAACGGCGCAGCCGAATATCTGCCGAGCATGCATGGTTCCGGGGACAACGAGGTGATTCTCTACCCGAACCGCATGATCTCGATCGTCATGGCGAAAGCGTCGATGGAAGTGCTCGGCCCGGAAAAGACCCGCTCCGACGACGGACCGGTGACCATGCGAGCGGTCGAGCGCCTCGCGCCCTTCTGAAGTGCTCCCCATGGAAGCCGGCCTCGGCGCTGCCCCATCGCGGATCGAAACGGAAGTTGTGCGCATCCGCGCATTGATGGAACAGGGACAGTTCGGACCGGCGCTGGCCGCGGCACAGGCGCTGCGCCCACAGGTACCCGAGAACCGGGATGTGCTCTACATGACGGCGGTCTGCCTGCGCTACCTCAAGCGCATTCCCGAGGCACTGTCGATGCTTGCTGAATTGGAAAGGCACCACCCGGACTTCAGCCGATTGTTCCAGGAACGCGGCCATTGTCTGGTGGCGATGCGTTCCGCGGAACCAGCCGTGCAGGCATACCTGCGCGCCGTGACGCTAAACCCATCGCTGCCCGCAAGCTGGAATGCCCTGCAGGTGCTGTTCCGCATGACGGGCCGCCAGGCCGACGCCGAGAACGCCGCGGCGGAGGTTGCCAAGCTAGCGACGCTGCCGCCGCAGATACTCACCGCCTTCGGATTGTTCGGCGACGGCGAAATTCTCCCGGCGGAGCACATCGTCCGCGAGTACCTGTCGAGCCACGGCGATCACGTCGAGGCCATGCGGCTGCTCGCGCAAGTTTGCATGAAACTCGACGTCGTGGACGAGGCGGAGTTTTTGCTCGAGCAACTGATGATGCGTGCGCCGGACTACCATGCCGCCCGCTATGAGTACGCCGTCGCGCTACTGGCGCGCCACAGGCACGTGCGCGCGCGCGAGCAAATGGAAAGGCTGCTGGAAGCCGATTCAAACAACTGGGTCTACCGAACCACCCTTGCGACCATATGCGCAGGGATGGGCGACTATGGCCGGGCGCTGCCGCTGTACCGCGAGATCGCGGCCGAAGCGCCCGGCGATCCCGAGCTGCATTTGTCGATCGCGCATGCGCTGAAGACACTCGGCCGGACGCCGTCCGCCATCGAGTCCTATCGCGCGGCAGCGTCCTTGAGGTCGCAGTACGGCGAGGCGTATTGGAGCCTCGCGAACTTGAAGACCTACCGGTTCGCCGATGATGAAATTGCCCGGATGCGGGCCGCGGAAGAGGCGCCGAACATTCAATTGGCCGATCGCTATCATCTGTGTTTCGCTCTCGGCAAGGCACTCGAGGACCGGGGCGAGTACGGGCCGTCCTTTGCGTTTTACGAGCGCGGCAACGCGTTGAAAAAAAGCGAATGCCAATACCGCCCCGAGCCGCTGGAGCGCAACGCCCGCCTGCAGACGTCGCTCTGCACCCGGCAGTTCTTCGACGCGCGGCAGGGTGTCGGGTGGCCCGACCCCTCGCCCATCTTCATCGTGGGCTTGCCGAGAGCGGGCTCCACCTTGATCGAGCAGATCCTCGCCTCGCACTCGCAGGTGGAGGGGACCATGGAACTCGCTGACATTCCGCGCCTCGTGCAGGATCTACACGGGCGAGCGCCGGCCGGCTCGAATCCGCGCTACCCGGGAATTCTCGCGGAGCTCACGGCGGCGGATTTCGCCGGCATGGGAGAGAGATATCTCAGTGACACTCGGATCTACCGCTCGGGCAAAGCCTTCTTCGTCGACAAGATGCCGAACAACTTTCGCAATCTCGGCCTGATTCATCTCATCCTGCCCAATGCCAGGATCATTGACGCCCGCCGAGACTCCCTCGCCTGCTGCTTCAGCAACTACAAACAGCTCTTCGCCTCGGGCCAGCAATTCACGTACAGCATCGATGACATCACCCGCTACTACCGGATGTATGTGGAACTCATGGATCATTGGAATGCGGTGCTTCCCGGACGGATATTGACAGTCCGGCACGAGGATGTGGTGGCGGATCTCGAGGCAAACGTGCGCCGCATCCTCGAGTTCTGCGGCCTCCCATTCGAGCCGGGCTGTCTCGAGTTCCACAAGACCGAGCGCACCGTGCACAGCGCGAGTTCCGAGCAGGTGCGCCGGCCCCTCAACCGCGAAGGGGTCGACCAGTGGCTCCACTACGAGCCCTGGCTGGGGCCCTTCAAAGAGGCCTTAGGTGCACTCGCGGCTACTTCCCCGCCCCCGAGCCCGAGTACTTGTAGGCGAACTTGATCCCGAGCACGCGCGGGCGCTGCGGAACCTCGGTCAAAATAAACTGGCCCTGGTCCGTCGACAGGCTGGAGTTCACGTTGGTGAGGTTCTGGCCGAATATCTGTACCGACCATTGACCCTTGGCCACACCCGCCGCCGCGTCGTAACTCGTGTAGCCCGGCATATCGAATGCCGGGACGTAGCCGGTCGCGGTGATCATGTGCCCCTGGTGCTGGCCGGAGGCCTGAACGAAGGCGTTGTAGTCGTTGAAGTCCCATTCGTAGCGGATACGCGCGTTGACATTGAACGGCGGTGAGTAAGGGGTTCGGCTGCCCGGCGGTCCGTACGGATTCGGAATTGAGGTGATGTCCTTGCCGAAATTGACGCTCGCCGGATTGTTGTCCACCAGGTAGGGCGAGTTGGTCTGCGTAGGGCTGTTCCAGGCAGCCGACGTCTGCACGGTCAAACCGTGGGTCACGCGGGCGATGATGGAGGGTTCGACGCCCCGGACACGGTAGCTCGGTCCGTTCGTCGCGAAAGCCAGGTTGCCGAGGCCGCCCTGCGGATCGAAGAACCCGGTCTGCGCGTTGCTCCAAACCTCCTGGTACACCGCGCCGTTGAATTGCACCCGACGATCGAACCATTCGGTCTTCCAGCCCACCTCGTTGTTGGTGATGTTGTCCGGTACGGTGAAGGCCGGAACGCAGAACTGGTCGATGTTGTCCGGACCCGGCAGATGGCAGCCCGTGCCGCGATTGAACTGGCCGGCGCGGAAGCTCTGCGACCAGGTGTAGTACAGCAGGTCGTTCTCCGTCACATGCCAGCTCAAGTTGCCGCGGGCCCGATTACCCGACGGGGTCGATCGGTTCGGGGTTTGTTTGCTGACATCGGTGCCGTACGGGTTCTGGCAGGGTCCGAAGTAGGTGGTCGGCCCGGGCGGGCCATAGGCGCCGCCCACCTTGCAGTAGAAGCTGCCCACATCGCCGCCCGATTCCTTGTCATCGTATTTGAAATGGCGAATGCCGCCCGTGAGGGTCAGGGTCTTCGGAATCAAATCGATATCCAGCGAGGCGAACTCCGCCAACTGCTTGTAGCCGCGCTCCACGTCGTCGAAAAATCCCGATGCGGGATTCGGGGTGAAGGCCGGCGAGCCCGGCCACGGCTGCAGAGGCAGGTAGCAATTGTTGTTGAGCCCGGTCGGCGAACAGGTCGGCACCGTCACGTAGCGCCACTGGGTTTGGTCCACAATATTGTAGTTTTCCCAGTACACGCCCACCAGTCCGCGGATGCGCTTGTCGTCGGGGCTGCTCAGGCGCAGCTCCTGGCTTTGGTGGGTGTTTCTCTCCGTTTCCGACCACGTCGTGCTCGGCGTGTAGCACTGGCCGGTGGCGGGACTTGCCGATAGACCCACGCATTGATAGTAGGAGGCATTCACACCGCGTGCATAATTGGTGTAGTCCTGCAGTTGGCTGACGTTGCGGACCAGGTAGGAGCCGCTGTAGACCAGCTTGAAATCGCCGATTTTCCCATTGACGACCAGCGCGGTGTTTTCAAACTTGTCCTTGTTGTAAGAGGGATTGAACAGCGTCACCGACAAAGGCGGCAGCGGCTGTCCGCCCTGCGGGACGGCGTTGGCGGTCAGCGATGCGCCTTCCGAGCCGCGGGGCATCTCGTAGAAAACACCTTGCGAGTCCATGTTCTGGTAGGACTGCGTCAGCAAGGCATCCCAGTCGCTGTTGATCTTGTACAGGGCCTGCAGCCGAAATCCGGTGTAGGTGAGCGGATTGATCGCATTACCGACGTCGCTGTAATTGTTGATCGACAGGCTGTTGGTCGGCACCACGCCGCCGTTATAGCGGGCGATGCCTAAGTCCGTGGAGGACCGCGAGAAGGTGCTCGGCACATTGTTGATGTAGCCGCCCTGGCGGTCGTTGTAGATCACCGCGCGCACCCCCAGGGTGTCCTCGATGAGCGGCAGGTTGAGTACGGCCGTGAGGTTGCTGTTCGGGTCGCCGTGCGCAGTGGTCCCGTAGCCGGCCTCGACGCTGGCCTCGGTGACATCTAGCTTGGGCTTGTTCGTGATATAGCGGAGCACGCCGTTGAGCGCGCCGCCGCCGAAGAGCGTGCCCTGCGGGCCCTCGAGAACTTCGATGCGCTCGAGGTCAGCCGCATAGACGTCGAGGTTACGTCCGGGCAACTGTCCCGACTGTTCGTCGAGATAAATGGCGACCGCCGGGAAGGCGCCGGTGGTGCCGCCGCCCTGACCGCCGCCGCCGCCGACGCTCAAGCCCCGGATGACGATGTCGGCCTGTGCGGGACCGTTCGTGGCCTGGGTCACGTTGGGCAGAAACCTGATCATGTCGTCCAGATTCACCACGTTCAACTGGCCGATCGTCTCGTTGGTCAGTGCCTCGATCGAGATCGGCACGTTCTGGATGTTCTCCGCGCGGCGCTGCGCGGTGACGACGACCTCGGCGAGCGACTCGGAGTTGTTCTCGCCGGAGGTGTCCGCCGCGAGCGCAGCCGCACCGCCATGTAGGCCGAGAATGGAGCAGATCGCATAGGAAAGTTTGGTATTGGGTTTCAAAGGCGGGTCTCCCTATATTTTAAACTCTCAGGCAAATCGCTCCCTTACCGACGGATCTCGGCTCCTCCTTGAATTGCAATCGCGAGCATCCCTGGCCCGGGTGCCGAACGATTATGCTTCGCCGGCCCGAGGCGTCGGGCCAAGACTCTCATAGCCGAGCGGGCGATTCAATCGAGAAAACGCATTAGCTCATGCAAAATGCCTCTTAAGACGCGCCGTGGTTTCGGCCGTGCGCAGATCCGGTGCAGAAATTCCGGGCGTTTGCTGCTTCTTGGCGCGGCGATTGCCTATGCGGCGCCTGCGGCCGATACTCGTGGCGGCGGACCCTTGAGTTCGCCGCTAAATAAAACAATTCAGGTACTCATGATGCATTTCCATTCGCATGTCTCGTGGTTCGGCGGTCTCGGCGCGGCCGCGGCGTGCTGTCTCGGCGCCTTGAACGCGGCGGCGGCGCCTCCGCCCACCTATCATCCCATCGTGCCGAGCCTGTCGGACAAGACCGTGGTGCTCACGGGTCGGGATTTGACCATCGAGCAAGTCGTGCAAGTGGCGCGCTACGGCGCCAAGGTCGAGTTGACCCCGGAGGCGCGGCAGCGCTCGGCCGATGCGCACGCCCTGCTGCTCGAAGCCGCCGCCGAGGGGGTGTCGGTGTACTGGTTCAACCGGGGTTCCGGATCGGGCCGCGAGAAGTACATCTTTACGGGCGATCCCCTCTCGCCGCAGAACAGGAAGTTTCTCGAAGAGCGGCAGCTTGCGATATTCCGGCGCGGGGCGCTCGCCGGCATGGGTCCGGAAATCAGCGAGGAGGAGATCGTGCGCGCGATGCTGGTGGTACGGGCCAACACCATGAGCTTCGAGGCGGCGAGTCCGCAACTGACGCAGCGGCTGCTCGACTTGCTGAACTTGCGCATCACCCCGGTGGTGCAATCGCGAGGCACCGTCGGCGAGGGGGATTTGGGACCGTTCACGAATGTCGGCGCGGCCATGGTGGGCGCCGGCAACGCCTACTATCGCGGCGTGCGGATGCCGGCGGCCGAGGCGCTGAAACAGGCCGGGCTCGCACCGCTCGCGCCCTTTGGGGCCGACGACAGCGAGTTGGAAAGCACCAACGCCTACGCCACCGGCCAGGCGGCGCTGCTCTTGTACGATGCGCGAGAGGCGCTCTCCTGGGCGGATCTCACGTATGCCATCGACCTCGACGGCATGAACAGCAGTGTCTCGCCGCTGTCCCAGCCCGTGCAAGCCAATCGCCCGTTCAAATGGCTGAACTGGGAGGCCGCACGGGTGCTCGAGATGTTGAAGGGCAGCTATTTGTTCGAGCTGGACGACAAGCGGATCATTCAAGACCCGGAAAGCCTGCGCGCCTCGGCCATTCGGCAGGGCTCCGCTTGGACTGCGTGGGCGCATCTGCGCGACGCGGTGCGGGTGCAGATGAATTCCTCGGACCACAATCCTGCGGTTCGGGTCGGCGCCTCTCCGGAGGATTCATGGGAACTCGGCACGCCGCAGCTTAGGCAATTCTACGTCAAAGGCAGCGCGCGCAATCACGGTCAGCACGGCTTCATCTTCTCGAACGCCAATTGGGATCCCTATCCCATGGCCAATGAGATCGAGGCCTTCACCATCGCGCTCGCCAACATGGATACGGCCATCGCGCAAAGGCTGCTGCGCTTCACGAACACATTCTTCACCGTCATTGCCCCGTCGGACGAGTCGCCCGGAGAGCCCGGCCGCTTCCACCTGACTCAGGGCAGCGAAATCGACGCCGTCGCGCTGATGCAGGAAATCCAAGGGCTGATCAATCCGGTGCCGCCCGAAGGCAATGCGCTGATTCAAAATGTCGAGGACCTGCAGACCCAGACCCGGTTAAAGGTCACTCGGGCGCGGGCGGCGGTGGACGATACCATCGAGCTTCTGGCGGAAGATCTGTTGACCGGCACCTACTGGCTCGATCTGCGCAAGACGCAGAATCCGAACCGCGCCTTCGGCGCCTCGCCCACGGCCGTATGGTCCGCGTTTCGCGCCGCGCTGCCGTTCAACGGCGCCGGGCCCCATTCGGCGACGCAGCCCATCCACGAAATCGCCGCCTCGTTCATCCGCGGCAACGAGGCGGACACGTTCTACCAGAACAACGCGCGCGAACCCGCGACGGCGCTGGCCGAATGATCGCCAATGCTCGGATGTACTCGGTGAGCCCCGAGGCGGCCGGGCTTTGGCGAAGGCTCTTGACCGCCGTGATCGAGCATGCGGGCCTAGATATTCGGCTGCTCGAACACACCGAACCTAAGCCCATCGATGAGCTGTGGCAGCGTCCCGACAAGGCGGCGGTGTTCATGTGCGGGTTGCCTTACTCGCGTTCCAATCCACGCCTCGAGCTGATAGCGGCGCCCGTTCCCTCACCGCCCGAATTTCGCGGCCTGCCTCAATACTGGAGCGCCATGGTGGTGCGCAAAGACAGCGCCTTTCACACCATCGAGGACACCTTCGGCGGCCGGATTGCGCTGACCGTGCCCGACTCACAATCCGGTTGCTGGGCCGCTGCGCACTACCTCATGAGCGTGGCCGATCGATTTCCGCTGTATCGCGAGGTGATCGCACCGCAAGTGACCCCGGTCGGCGCGATGACTGCCGTCATCGACGGCGCGGCGGACGTGGCGCCCATCGATTCCTACGCGTACTGCCTGCTGCAAAAGTATCGTTGGGACTTGACGTCCCAACTGCGCAACGTCGCCCGCACGCCGCGCACGCCGATCCCGCCGCTGGTGGCATCGGTGCCGGGAATGGCGGCCTTGCGGGCGGCTTTCCTGGACGCGCACCGCATCGCCGGCATTGCGCCGCTGATGGCGGATTTGCTGCTGGAGCGATTCGTTCATCCCGATCCCGGCGTTTATGATGCGTTGCGGCTGAATTTCGAGGCCGCAAGCCAGTACTGGAGCGAGCACCCGCTCGCAGCCCGCGTACACCCGGGCTTGTCCGGCATTTCCGCGAATTTCGCAACTTGACCGTTCGCCGGTAAACTTGAGGTGAGGTCGAAGCCGTGCATGCCTTGAGACAAAAGTTCTTTCAGATCGACGGACCCACCTGGTTGGTGGCCGCGGTGCTGTACGGCGCGTGGGTGCTTCTGATCTGGTTCCACGCCCGGCTGCCCTGGTGGGTCATCATGCCCGTCGGCGCATATCTCATTGCCTGGCACTTCTCGCTGCAGCATGAAGCCATTCATTCGTTTCGCGGAGTGCCCGCGTGGCTGCGATTCGCCCTGGTGTTTCCGCCGCTGGGGTTGTGGTTTCCCTACCCGCTCTATCGCAAGAGCCACACCACGCATCATCGCGACATCAACCTGACCATTCCCGGAGTCGATACCGAGTCCTACTACGTGCGCCAGGCCGATTGGGCGCGCATGGGGCCGGTGCGGAGACGCCTGCTGATCTTCAATCAGACCATGGCGGGGCGGCTGTTGATCGGGCCGCTGTTGCGCCTATGGACTCTGATCACCCGGGAAACGCGCCGCGTAGCCCAGGGCGACACCAGCCATCTGCCGCATTGGGCGTTGCATGTGGGCGCGGTTGCACTGCTGTTTTGGTTCATCTCGGGTGTCTGCGGCTTTCCCTGGTGGCAGTACTGTCTGCTCATTGCCTACCCGGGCTTCAGCCTGGGGTTGCTGCGTGCATTCACCGAGCATCGGGCGGCGGAAGATTCACAGGAGAGAACCGCATCGGTGGAATCGAACGCGCTCTTCGGCATGCTGTACCTGTACAACAATTTGCACGTCGCGCATCATTTGAAGCCGGCCATGCCCTGGTACGAAATCCCGCGCTTCTATCGGGAAAATCGCACCGAACTTCTGGCGATGAACGCGCACTTCGTCTACCCCGGATATGCCGTGCTCGCGCGGCACTACTTGCTGGCGCCCGTGTTCAGTCCCGTACATCCCACTCTGTAGAGCATCGCGTTGCCCGGCAAAACCCGCGCGATCGTCGCGACCTCGATCGGCAATATGCTGGAGTGGTACGACTTCACCGTCTACGCCTTGTTTGCGGGCTACATCGCCGGAAACTTCTTCCCGAGCCATGACGCGAACACCCGTCTGCTCGAGACCTTTCTCGTGTTCGGGCTGGGATTCGTGGTGCGCCCGCTGGGCGCCGTGCTCATCGGGGACTTCGGCGACCGGGCCGGCCGCAAGGCCGCTCTCACTTTGACCATCTTGCTCATGGCCGCGGGCACCGGCGTCATCGCGTTTTCCCCGACCTATGCGTCCATCGGCGTGGGCGCTCCGCTGCTGCTCCTGCTGGGACGCGTGCTGCAGGGATTTTCCGCCGGGGGCGAGGTGGGCGGCGCGACCGCCTACTTGCTGGAGAGCGCGGATGCGAGGAATCGCGGACGCGCTGCCTCGTGGCTCGAGGCGAGTATGGGAATGGCCAACATATTGGGCGCACTGGCGGCGTACTCGGTCACCGCCCTGCTGCGCGCGGACCAGGTGCAATCCTGGGGCTGGCGGATTCCCTTCATCTTCGGCCTCGCGATCGCGCCGGTGGGCCTGTATCTGCGCCGCACTCTGGAAGAGACCGACGCCTTCCAAGCCGAGACGGCGCGGCGCGCCGCGGATCAGGCCGCGCACCGCAGGGCGCCGCTGGCGGAGATAATCCGCAATCACCGCCGCAGCCTCTTCGTCGGCTTTTGTGTGGCGGTGCTATGGGCCGTCGCGGTCTACGTGCTGATGATTTTCCTGCCCACCTACGTGCAGCACCCGGACACCTTCAACTTCACCGCGCGGCAGGCCTTCGGTGCCTCTCTCATCGGCAACATTCCCTTCGTCGTCGGCTGCGTTTGGTTCGGCTCGCTGTCGGATCGGCTGGGCAGGCGCACCAGCCTTTTCTTGAGCGCCTTCCTCCTGCTCGTGCTGGTGCTGCCGCTGTTCATGTGGCTGAAGGCGTCGCCGGTCCTGCCGACGCTGATTGCGGTCCAGTGCATCGTGTGCACCTTGGTGGCGAGCTTCGTCGGCGTGGCTCCCGCGGCATTGTCGGAAATCTTTCCCACCGGCGTGCGCTCGACGGGAACCTCGCTGGTGTACAACGGCGCCTTCACTCTGTTCGGCGGCTTCGCGCCCATGATACTGACCTGGCTCACGCAGCGATCGGGCGGTTCGATATATTCTCCGGCATGGTACGTGATGCTGGCGGCGGCGGCGGCGCTGCTGGCGATTCCCTTCCTCGGACGCCGCGAAACGGCGGCCGCGCGGGCCGTGCCGGGCTATCCCTCGGTCGCGAACGAGCCCTAGTCGCCCGCCGCATGTCAAACGCCGGGCTATTCAGCTCCGGCCGGCGGCGATCCGCTCTTCGGGTAGAAATAATTGTAATACCACGCGCAACCCGCCTCGATCTGCGCCTGGATGCGCGGGGGAATGTCATGCGGTTTGGGTTTTCTGATGCGCTCGGACTGCGTGTGCAGGTACTTCATCGCGTTGTGGCTGTCGCTCTCCTGTGACCCCATGAGCACGAGCTTGTCGGGGTTGATCTGAAATGGGGACAGGCCCAGCCAGGAATATATCTGCGACATCCGCGCCGCGGGTTGTTCGACCAAGTCTTCGAAGCGAATCATATACAGGCGCTGTTGCACCGCCTTGGGCAAATCCGCCACCGCATGCAGCGATATCAGCGGGGCGCCGATCGCCTGATCCTTGGCAAACAGTGCATCGGCACGTCCGGCGCGATCGAAATCAGCCAGATGGTCGATGAAATCCACCAGAATCGTGCGTTGGTGCTGCGCCTCGATCGATCCGTAGATCTGCCCCAATTCCCGCACGCAAACAATCAGCTTGGCTTGCGGCTCGATCTGCAGCAGCAACTCAACGGCGTGCAGCCAAGCCCGGTTCTTGTCCACCACCACTTTCCTGGTGCAGTCGCGATTCCATCCCCGCAGAAATCCCTGCATGGCCGCGGATAAATGCCCATAGCTGCTCTCGAATGAATGATCGAGCTGCGCCAGGAAGAATCGATCGTTGCCGACCATGCGCCGGATGCCGAGCACCAGGTTGCACAGCGGCGAGCTGAGCCCTTCGCACTGGATCTCGGGATGCTGGGCGAGCATTTGGCACAACAGGGTAGAACCGGCTCTCGGCAAGCCGGTCACGCCGACAAATGTGGGATTCATGGCGAGATTCTAGCCGCTTGATCGCCCCAAGGCACCTGCGCCACCGGCATAATGTCGCGCACCGGTACTCGTGGGAGAATTCCTTGTCCGATCGCCCCAATTTTCTGATACTGATGGCGGATCAGCTGACCGCGCGCGCCCTTCCAGCGTATGGAAACCGCATTGCCAAGACGCCGCACATCGACGCGCTGGCGGACGGCGGAGTGGTGTTCGAATCGTTCTACTGCAATAGTCCGTTGTGCGCGCCCTCGCGGTTTTCCATGCTGTCCGGCCGGCAGATATCCGCCATCGGCGCCTACGACAACGCGGCGGAATTTCCCGCGCAGGTGCCCACGTTTGCGCATTATTTGCGGCGCGCCGGATACCGCACGGTGTTGAGCGGCAAGATGCATTTCTGCGGCTCCGATCAGCTGCACGGCTTCGAGGAACGCCTGACCACGGACATCTATCCGGCGGATTTCGGCTGGACGCCGGACTGGACCCGCTTCGAGGAGCGGCCGAGTTGGTATCACACCATGGATTCGGTGACCCAGGCCGGACCCTGCACGCGCACCAATCAGATCGACTTCGACGACGACGTGGTCTTCCAGGCGCGCCAAAGGCTCTTCGACATGGCGCGGTCCAAGGACGGCCGGCCGTTCTGCATGGTGGCGTCCATGACCCATCCGCACGATCCGTATGTGATTCCGCAGCGCTATTGGGACCGCTATTCGAAGGTCGATATCGACATGCCGCGAGTAACCATGGCGCCCGATGAACTCGATCCGCATTCGCGGCGCCTGCGTCACGTCGTCGGGCTCGACTTGGCACAAGTGAACGAGGCGCAGATCCACGCGGCACGCCGCGCCTATTATGGCGCCGTGTCCTACGTGGATGACCAAATCGGCACGCTGCTAGCCGCACTGGCCGATGCGCGCTTCGCGGAGAACACCGTCGTGCTGCTCATCGCCGACCACGGGGACATGCTGGGCGAGCGCGGCCTCTGGTACAAAATGAGTTTCTTCGAGCCTGCCTGCAGGATTCCGCTGATCGTGCATGCCCCGGCTCGATTTGCGCCGCGGCGGGTTGCGAATTCCGCCTCGCTGGTCGATCTGTTGCCCACGCTGTGCGAGCTCGCGGACGCTGCGCCCGCCGGGTACGCCACACCGCTCGACGGCGAGAGCCTGGTTCCGCAGCTCGCGGGAGATGCGGGCCGGGACGAGGTGATCGGCGAATATCTCGCGGAGGGCGCGATCGCCCCCGTGGTGATGATCAAGCGCGGACGCTACAAGTTCGTGCACTCTCCCGCCGACCCTGATCAGCTCTACGATTTGCTCGCCGATCCGGATGAAGTGCGAAATCTCGCGACGTCAAGTCAGCACGCGGCGCGCGTTCAGGAGTTTCGCGGGGAAGTGGCCCGGCGCTGGGATATGCAAACGCTGCACGCCGCGGTCATCGCCAGCCAGCAGCGGCGGCTTCTGGTCTACGGCGCATTGCGCAGCGGCCGCTATACGCCCTGGGATTATCAGCCGGTGCGCGAAGCCAGCCGCCTGTACGTGCGCAATGATCAGGATCTGGGCGACCTGGAAGCCATGGCGAGATTCCCCTAAGGAAATTGATTGCCCTATCGCGTTTTGCCGCCGCGGGCGTTACTATCACGCAAATAATATGCTTGATAGTAAAGTCATGCCGGCAGACAGTTTAGCGAGCTCGGGCGCCAAGATCATCGACGGGCGCCGTCATGCGCGGGAATTGCGCGACGTCCTGCGCGTCGAGGCGAAGCAGTTTGCCGCGAAATACGGCGCTCAGCCGAAGCTCACCGTGGTGTTGGTCGGCGACGATCCGGCCTCGCGCCTGTATGTGGCGAACAAATCCAAGGCCTGCCGCGACGTCGGTATCGCATCGGTGGTCATTGCGCTGCCGGCTTCGACGCCGCTCGACGCACTGCTCGCCGTCATCGAAACGCAGAATCAGGATGCCTCCGTGCACGGCATTCTGGTGCAGCTGCCGCTGCCCTCGCATTTGCCCGTGCAGCCGGTCCTCGAGCGCATTGCGGTCGAAAAGGACGTCGACGGCTTTCATCTCTACAACGTCGGCAGCCTTGCCCTGGGCACGGCGGTGTTTCCGCCCTGCACTCCCTATGGAGTGCAGAAGCTGCTCGAAGCGGAACGGATACCCATCACCGGCCAGAACGTGGTCGTGGTGGGCGCGAGCAATATCGTGGGCAAACCCACCGCCATGATGCTGATGCAGCGGGACGCCACTGTGTGCATCTGCCACGCGAAGACGCGCGATCTGGCGCAGTTCACCATTCTCGCCGACATCCTGGTGGTCGCGGCGGGCAAGCCCAATCTGATCGTGCCGCAAATGGTGAAGACCGGGGCGGTGGTCATCGATGTGGGCATCAATCGGCTGCCGGACGGCAGGATCGTCGGCGATGTGGATTTTGCGGGGGTCTCGCACAAGGCATCCCACATCACGCCGGTTCCCGGGGGCGTGGGTCCGATGACCGTCACCATGCTGCTGGCGAATACCATCACCGCGGCGCAGCGCAGTCCCAAGTCACAATAAAAAAATGCTAACCTTGGCGCGATATGTCGACGCCAATTGAACGAGCCGCCGAGCCGCCGGACGACGAGTCGCAGGCTGCAATCTCACTAGTCCAGTCGCTCAGCGGCAAGCTGGGCACCATCGGCCTCGACGCGCATGACGCGGCCAGCCACCTCACCGACGTCGCCAAGCAGTTCGAGCGCCAGGAGATGCAGCTGCGGCAATTGCGTGCCAGCGCCCAGGCCATGGTGGAGGCGAACACACAGATCGACCGCGCAACCGAGACCGCATATAGCACCGCCGAAGCCGCGCGGGCGGCCTTGGAAGCATCGCGCGAAACCATCGCTCAGGCGATCGCGCGCGTTGCGACTCTCGTCGATGCCGTCGAGCGCATCGAGCGGCGCCTCGGCGAGATAGGCAATTCGCTCAAGGAGGTCGCCGGCGTCTCCGGCACCATCGATACCATTGCGCGCAAGACCAACCTGTTGGCGCTCAATGCCACCATCGAGGCGGCGCGCGCGGGCGTGGCGGGCCGCAGCTTTGCGGTGGTGGCGGTCGAGGTCAAGTCCCTCGCGGCGGAGACCCGCGCGGCGACTCTCACCATCGGCAAGACGGTCGGTACACTCTCGGAGCAGATCTCGACTCTCATCACGGAATCGGCCGGCGCCGCAGCGGACGCCATGGCAACGCGCGACGGTACCCGCCACATCGAGGAAGCGGTGACGAGTGTGGGCGAGAGTTTCGCGACGCTCACCCACTTGAGCGGAACGGTCGCCACCACGGCGCGCGGCAACCTCGATCAATGCAGCACGCTCATTGCCGAACTGGACACGCTCGACGGCGGTGTCGCCGGGGCCTCCAAGAACCTGCGCGCCGCCGACCAGGAAGTCACTCAACTGCTGGACAAACTCGAGGAGGTCGTGGACGCGGTGGCGACGAACGGCGTGCGCACCCCCGACTCACCCTATCTCGATGCCATTCGCAGGATCGCCGGCGAAGTCGCCGCCACGTTCGAGGAAGCGATCAATCAGGGCGAATTGAACATCGAGGATCTGTTCGACGACCGCTATACCCAGATTCCCCGCACCGACCCGCAGCAATTCATGTCGCGCTACACGGAGGTGGCCGACCGCCGCTTGACCCCGATTCAGGAACGCGCCTTGAAGGATCTGCCGGGCGTGGTGTTTTGCCGCTGCATCGACCGCAATTGCTACGTCGCCACGCACAATCTGTATTGCTCGAAGCCGCAGGGCTCCGACCCCAAATGGAACGACGCCAATAGCCGCAACCGCCGGTTCTTCAAGCATCGCGCCATGCTGGTGGCGGCGCAGAGCCAGAAGCCGGTGCAGTTGCAGACCATGCGCCGCGAGATGGGCGGCAAATTCGTCATGATGAAAACCGCCGGCGCGCCGGTGCGCATCCGCGGTAGGCACTGGGGCGCGGCGTCGATCGCGTACATCCTTCCCTAGCGTGCCGGGTTCCCTAGCGCGCCGGGTTCCCTAGCGTGCCGG
>Ga0070761_10000036_pt1 | contig 98087 bp, 86 predicted proteins | sample HubBroMetageREF1_FD_66724 | JGI IMG/M metagenome (GOLD analysis project Ga0070761, IMG submission 66724) | Reference soil microbial communities from the Hubbard Brook experimental Forest, New Hampshire, USA - Hubbard Brook CCASE Soil... | ecosystem: Environmental > Terrestrial > Soil >... | reverse complement strand
TATCCTGGATGTGCGCCGCGACCTGCGCCGGGTTCGACATGATGGAGGTGTCGTACTGGAACGGGTTGCAGATGTTGCAGTACTCGTCCGCATTGGCCCCATTAGTCCCATAGTTCAGCTGATACGGGTCATTGACGTAGTTGTTCCACTGGTCGCCGTAGTATTTCCAGGAGACTTTGGCGTTGTTGAGGTCATCGCCGATGCTGGGCGTGGAAGAAGGCGGAATAGTGAACGGCGTGTTGGCTGGGCTGTGGTCGGTGTAGGCGTTGTTGCCGTTGCCGAACCAGCCCGGGTTGTAGTTGTTCAGCAGGTAGTAGTGGCCGCGCTGGCAGCGCGGATCGATGTGCAGCTTGCTCAGATAGTCGACGATCGGTCCCACGCCCGGCTGGCCAGGATCGGAGCAGTCGCTGTAGGAGCCACCGCCGTAAATGATGGGCAACCCGTTACCCTGGGTCGTGTCCCAATCACTCTGCGGGTATCCGGAATTGTAGTCTTCGCCGTAGCCGTCCTGCTTGTACCAGTTGTTGGTGCCCGGAGCGGGATTCGGATTCTCGATCTGGTCAATCGTTCCCGTTCCGCCGTAGCCGGCGGGATTAGTGGTAACAGCTACGTTATGGGGCGGTTTCTGCGGATTGCCATTGCCGTCGCTGAACCAGATCGCGTCGGCGTGACCCAGCATGATGTGGTTGGCGCCGGTGCCGCCGTTCACGGACTGGTGGAAGTTGTCGCTCATGGCGTAGGTGTCCGCCAGGCTCTTGAAGTACGGCACATCGCCCTGCTGGACGTTGTAGAACCCTAAGGCACTGGAGCCTTCACCCGTGGTCGTCGGGACCGAGTCATATAGTGCGTAGTAATTGGCAGTCCACTGCGCGGCCGTCGGCGGATTCGTGGCGGAATATCCGCTGGGGTACTGAAAGTACTCACTGAAGGAAGGGCCGTAGTAACTCTGGGCGTACTGGGCCTGGGTCAGGCCGTTGGTGCCGGCACCAACGCTTACCTCCACAAAGGAGAACAGCTCGCCGTTGCAGCCGGAAGGGTTGTCCCACGAGGCGTGGTCGAGACTGCAGTTGAGCTGCTGCCACATCTGGTAGAAGCGGTGGACGGGGCTTGCGGAGTAGTCGGTGTACGCAAGGCTGTAGCCCGGCGTGGCCGAATTGGTGCCGTTGGTCAGCTGAAACGGGCCGGCAGGCAGGCTGTCGAAGTTGACGATACGCAGGTCCGGCGTGTAGCTGTACTGGCCGGTACCCCCAGCCACCAGCGACTGGTAGTAGCTGAGGCCATTGGCATCCGGCGCGTTGGGCAAGCCTGTCTCCGTGTTCTGTGCCACCGCCAGCGCATTGGCGGCGCAAGTGGCTGCGGCCGACCCCGTCGCATATCTGCAGGCCTTGGTTGTGAAATAGCCTTGTGCGTACTCCGGGCCGCCTACCTGCGGCGCCGGCAGCTGGTTACCGGGGAATTCCTGCTTTGGCGGACTCAGCAGGAAGGCGTCCTGGCTGCCCAGATCCGCAGCCGAAAGCTGCTGGGCTTTGTGAAAGTTCGGTCCCTGGATGGCGTTCTTGTTGGCATCCAGCTGAATGATGCCCTCGCTCAGCAGGTTGTGGACCGTATGGCCGGGCGTGGGCACGTAGGTGGCGAACACGTGGTCGAAGCTACGGTTCTCACCGATGATCACGATGACGTGCCTGATCGGGGTCGCAGTCAGAGCGCTTCTGTCGGCGCCGCGAGTCCAGAGGCCCCCGAAAACCGGCGCTGGGGTTGCAGCCGGGGCCGCAGCCAGGGCCTGACCTACCGACATCTGCAGGACGGCCAGCGATGTTGCCGCCATGCGCAATCCGCGCAGGGTCTGCGACATAAACGTATTGACGTTCATACAACCTCCCTGATGTGTAAGGGGATCTCGCACAAGACTGGGCGAGAGTAGGGAAGCCGTATTTCAGAAAATTGATCGTTATATGAAGAAAATCTGGCGCCTTCAGCCGGAGCTGGGCAGCGGCCGGTGCGCACGGGCGCAGCGCGTCGCTTCCCAGTGTGCCGCTGCGGTGAGGTTCACGCTCGCAGGCCGGCGGGACGGTGCAACCGGGAAGTGTCGCCAGGTGTCGACGGTCCTAGTGCGATCTTGAGCCGTGCTCGGCGCCTCGGTCCCTGCGGGCGGGCATCGCCGCGTTATCGACATCGGGGGTGGAGTACGGCTCGCTTTGCACGGACTCAGGAGTTGTAATGGCAGGAGGTGGATTCATCGCGGCGGTGGCCGGCGTGGCCGCGGCAGTTGGCGTCGTCATGGCCTCGGATGTCGGACCAAAGGGAGGCGAGGCCACCGCGCCCGTGGGAGGCGCAGCGCGCGTCACGGGCGCTGCGCCGGAGCGCCACAGACCGTCGTGCCAGGATGAGAACGCGAGCGTCAGGATAAACGTCCCCACCACCAGGCCGCATAAGAGTATTCGGCTTTTCACCAGCACCCCGCTGAAAAGGCCGCAACGATAGCGGACAATCATGACGACCTGATGAGAGAGCGTAAACCCGGCGCTGAGAGCTAAGACAGAGTCCCATCTTAAGACAGCGTGGTGAGGCAGGAGTAGCATGCATCGCTACCCGCTCTGCGCATCCGGCGTCCAGCACGCAAGGCAGTCCGCATCATGAACCGCGATGCCAAAAACCCTCTCTCAGCCCTGGCGTCGATGTCCGCCCGGGCGGCACTCATCAGCGCCATGCTCGCCTGCACGGCGCTGACCCGCGCCTGGGCAGATGGCCCGGCGCCCCCGCAGGCGCAGTTCGGCGGTCAGTGCGCAGAAGGGTTGTCCCAGGGCCGGCACGTCGTCACCAACTGCGCGCTGACGTGGACGGACAAGGACGGCAAGGTGTACTGCTTCAGCAGCGAGTCGGCCAGGAAGTCCTTCCTCGAAAACCCGAGCGCGAACCTACAGAAGGCGCGCGATTTCATCGCAGCGAGCAGTGTCGACTCGACCGAGAAGGCCATGCAGTCCTTCGACAGCGGCGATGCCGAGACCGTGGTCAAGAGCCTCATCGACGCGACGACCCAGGCAAATTCCGGCGTGTTCCCGCTTCAGGACCCGCTCAACGGCGCGCAACTTAAACTCGTCTTCGACGGCATCGACTTCACGCGCACCATCGACGGTTACGGCTTCTTTCCGGACGTGAAATTTCACGACCAGACCGAGGCGCAGAAGCGTTACCTGATCGACTTCTGGGTGGCGCCGGCCGACGGGCAGCTCAAGGTCCAGGAAATCCGCATCTACAAGGAACCCATCAAGAGCGAGGGCTCGTGGACTCTCACGGCGCGCGCTCCGGTCCCCTGGTGGTGGATCCCGGCATCCGAGCACCCCGGACACGTGGCCAACAAACGCGGCTGGGAAGTGATGTCGGCCGTCGAGCAGGGCGCGCTCGCCGAGGCCGCGAAGAACAACGGTGTGTTCAAGCTCAAGGACGACAAGACCGGCAAGGTGCTGGAGCTGGAGTTCATCGACACCCACCAGCCCATCCGGCAACTCGACGACAATGGACATTACTTTGCCTGTACCGACTTTCGCGCCGTCGGCACCAAGGACCAGATATACGACATTGACTTCTGGGTCACCGACAAGGACGGCATCATGACCGTCGAGCAGGCCAAGGTGCACAAGGTGCCCGAACTCAAGGACGGTCAGTGGGTGCAGGTACCGCGCTATGAGTGGAAGGATCTGGGCAGCTCGCACGTCGTTCCCTGACCGAGCGCCGCGCCCCTCACCCAGCGCGCCAGGCGACCTGTCAGTGTGCGCCGCCGCCAAGGTGCAGCCATTGCTCCCGCGCCCGCCTGAGATAGGCGTGGGGCGCGTCGAGAAAAAACACCAATGACGTCGCACTCGAGAAGCAGTAAAGCTTATCGGCGTCCGGATCGACCCAGTTGATGGAGCAGTCTGCTGCGATCCTGACTCCGGCAGTAAGACCGATGGGGTCGTCGTTATCGAACTCGCCGTGCATCGTGCCCGGCGGCGGCACGACCGCCTTCCAGATTCCGCTGTGGGTCGGATCCGAGGAGGGGTCTGCATGTCGGGCTGGGGCGGAGGCAACATCCCCGTCGGGGCTGTCGGCGGCCGCAACGGCGGTGGCGGTCGCGCATGGGCCGCCGAACGTCGCTGCTATTACCAGCGGCAACAGACTGCGGCGAATCGACCGGCACTCCAAGCGAACTCTCCGCAGATGGTCCTGTATCAGGCTTCGGGCAGCTTCAGTACGTGACTACGCTTCTGATCGAGGTACCAGCATGCATCAGATCGAAAGCGTCATTGATCTTATCGAGCGGCATCTTGTGGGTGATCAGGGGGTCAATCGCTATCTTACCGTCCATATACCAATCGACAATCTTCGGCACATCGGTACGCCCGCGGGCACCACCGAACGCCGTGCCTTTCCAGACGCGGCCGGTTACCAGCTGAAACGGTCGCGTCTTAATCTCCTGCCCGGACCCCGCGACACCGATGATGACCGACACGCCCCAGCCGCGGTGACAGCATTCGAGCGCCTGGCGCATCAGATCGACGTTGCCGACGCACTCGAAGCTGTAGTCCGCGCCGCCGTCGGTCAGCGCCACGAGGTGCGCCACCAGATCGCCCGCAACTTCCTTGGGATTCACGAAGTGAGTCATGCCGAATTTCTCGGCCAGGGTCTTGCGATTCGGATTCAGATCGACACCGATGATCTTGTAGGCCCCGGCAAGACGCGCGCCCTGAATCACGTTGAGGCCGATGCCACCAAGACCGAACACTACCACGTTGGCGCCGGGTTCGACTTTGGCGGTGTTGATTACCGCGCCGATGCCGGTCGTGACTCCACAGCCGATGTAGCAGACCTTGTCGAACGGCGCATCTTCGCGGATCTTGGCGACCGCGATTTCGGGTAGCACCGTGAAGTTCGAGAACGTCGAGCAGCCCATGTAGTGAAACAACTTCTGCGCGCCGATCGAGAAGCGGCTGGTGCCATCCGGCATCACGCCTTTGCCCTGCGTTGCCCGGATGGCGGTGCACAAGTTGGTCTTGCGCGACAGGCAGCTCTTGCACTGGCGGCATTCGGGTGTGTAGAGCGGAATGACGTGATCGCCCTTCTTCACTGAGGTCACGCCCGGCCCCACGTCGACCACGATGCCCGCGCCCTCGTGGCCGAGGATCGAGGGAAACAGACCCTCGGGATCCGCGCCGGAGCGGGTGAATTCATCGGTATGGCAGACGCCGGTGGCCTTGAGTTCCACCAGCACTTCACCGGCCTTGGGTCCCTCGAGATCGACGGTCATCACCTCGAGCGGCTTCCCGGCGGCGGTGGCAACGGCGGCACGTGTTTTCATGGCTGCAAGATCCTGCTTCGGAAGCGATGGCAAATCCGAGAGTAAAGCAACGGGGCCCCGCGCATGCGCGGGGCCACCGCAGGTCCAACGCTCACTTACGCTTCTTTGTAAGTGCCCTTGGACTTCGCCGAGTGCGTGGCGATGAGATCCATCAGCTCGGGCGACAGGCAGTCGTAGGGCTCGAGCTTCAGTTCCTTGAGCCGCCCGCGCACCTCGCCCATACGCTTCGGCGGGAAGCCCGCCTCGATGATGGAGGACACGAACGCGGCGAACTTGGGCTCTTCCCAGCCCTGCTCCTTCGACAGCTCGACGTGGAAGAAGTCGAAGCCGTAGAAGGGATGGTCCTTGTTCTCGATGCGCCCGTACATGTGCACGCCGCAGCCGGTGCAGGCGTGCCGCTGGATCGGCGCCTTCTCGTCGACGATCTTGAGCTTGTTGCCATTGGCGGTCACGGAGACCTTGTCGCGTCCGCCCACGCCGATCAGCGAGAACAACGCCCCTTTCGGCTTCCAGCACTTGCTGCAGCCGCACACGTGGTTGAACGCCACGTTGGAACCGATCTTCACGGTCACCTGATTGCTGCTGCACTTGCAGGTGAGCGTACCGCCCGCGAAGCCGGACGAGCCCTTTTTGACTCCCTGGTCTACCAGGGGGTGAATGTTAGTAGCCATCCTAGTCGTGCCTCACCTCTGGGTTGAAAAAACGACGTCAAGAGCTCCGTGACAGGAACTCACTCGGGCACCTGCGGGGCCGCCCCGAGGGTTTGGGCGTGCCGCAGGAGTCCGTGTCGATGAATCTTGCGGTATATCGTGCGGCGACTGATGTGCAGGCGCGCTGCCGCCTCGCTGACGTTCCATTGGCACGTCTCGAGCATCATCAGCAACGCGCCGCGCTCCGCGTCGCTCAGCGCGCTCTCACCGTCCGCTTCGATGGCGTGAGCCGCCTGGTCACGGGCCGCGTCCTCGGCTGCACCGCCGTCAAGCCACTCGGCGTTAAAGCCGGCCAGCGTCAGGGTATCCGAGGTGCGCAGCGCCAGCATGGTGCGCAGCACGTTGCGTAACTGGCGAACATTGCCAGGCCAGCAATGACGCACGAGCCGCTCGAGCATTGCCGGTTCGATCTCGATCGCGGGCGCATCGGCCGCTTCGCTGCGAAGTAACTTGCGAATCAGCTCCGCGCCGTCGGTGCGCTGCCGTAATGGCGGCAGCCGCACGGTAATGCCGTTGAGTCGGTAGTAGAGATCCTCGCGGAACCGGCCCTTGGCGATCAAATCGAGAGGGTCGTGTTGCGTGGCACTGATGACGCGTACGTCGACGCTCACCACCTTGTTGCCCCCGAGCGGCATTACCTCGCGGTCTTCGATCACGTTCAGTAAACGCGTCTGCAGTGTCACCGGCATATCGCCGATCTCATCGAGGAACAGCGTGCCGCCGTTCGCCTGCAGAATCCTGCCCACGCCGCCCTCGCGGGTAGCACCCGTGAAGGCGCCCGCCTTGTGACCGAACAGCTCACTTTCGATCAGTGTTTCCGGAATGGAGGCGCAGTTGACAGTGACGAAGGGCTTGTCCGCGCGGCTGCTGGCATTATGGATAGCGCGCGCGCAATAGCCCTTGCCGGTGCCGGTTTCGCCCAGCAACAGCACCGAGATGTCGCGATCGATGACGCGCCGCAGGACTTCGACGTTGTGCCGCATGGTCGGATCCGCCGAATACAGACAGTCGAGCGAGCCGCGCGCCTCAGCGGCGCGGGTCACGCCGGCGTCCACGCCAACGGCAACCTGGGTGCGGCGGGGTGATTCCACCGGCGCATGCACGGTGGCAAACCAGCGCTTCTGGGCGAGACCGGGGTTCAGCGGTTCGGCACGATGGCTGCGCTGCCCGGTGAGGCGCATGAGCGCCGCGAGGCTCGTGTCGAGGGTCTGGTCGACCCGCTGCCCGCACAACGACGCATGGTCGCGATGGCCGAGCAGCTTCAGGGCTGCCCGGTTGGCGCCCTTGATGAGGCCCTGATCGTCGAACGCCAGCACCCCTTCACCGGGCGTGCTGACGAACTCAGCGCAGCAATGGAACCGCACCAGATTAAAGTCCGTGCAGGCGCCGAGCAGAGCGCGGTTTTCGACATTCTGGGCCGCCATCTCGATCAATGCCAGCGTGTGGCTCTGAGGATTGGAGGAAGCTCCCGAGACGTCGAGTGCCGCCAGCAGTTCGCCGCGCATGTCGAAGATCGGCACCGCAGAGCAGGTCAGCCGCGTGTTCTGCGCCAGGAAGTGATCCGTGCGATGAATCACCACGGGACGCCGGGCCGTCAGACAGGTCCCCATACCGTTGGTACCCATCTCCCGCTCGCTCCACATAACTCCTTCGCGAAAGCCGGAGCGCCGGGCCATGGCCGAGAAGCCCGTATCACCGACGTAGCTGAGAATGACTCCGTCGCGATCGGTCAGCATGATGCTGTATTCGGAGTGCTTGATGAGCTTGCCCAGGGCCTCCATCTCGATGCGTGCGATGTCGAGCAGCACACCGAGGCGCTCGCGGCGTGCCTGCAGATCCGCACGCTCGACGCTGTTCGGACGCTTGATCTGCTGCGGGTCGAGCGCGTAGTCATTGAGACAGCGGCTCCAGGAAGCTCTGACGACTTCCGGGATCGGGAATTCCGCGCCGTGCCTTCGAACCAGATTGCCGATGAGGTCCGCATGACTGCGGGAGGCGGGTCGCGCACGCATCATAACCAAGGCTCCCCCAACCGATGGTCGACGGCCGCCTAGCTACCTGGGCAGCCGAATTTACACTCCGGCGCGCCGTGGTAATTGGCCCGCACGAACGCCAGAATGCGCCACAAATCGTCGTCCGTCTTCACCACCAGCCCCATCTGGGGCATCGGGGCTACCACATTCTCCTGGGCCTTGCGGCTGTAGCCCTTGCTCTGCAATATCTGGCTGCCGTAGGCAACCAGCCTGAAAAGTGTATCGTCATCGCCGCCGTAAACCCAGACTTCGGTGGTCAGCGGCGGGCACATGCCCCCGCCGCCGGTGCCGCCGTGGCAGCCGCTGCAAGCGTAGTTCATGTACAACTTGTTCCCCGCCGCGACGACCGCCGCGTCGGTATCCTTGTAAGGATTCTTCAGGGTGCCCTTGGGGGCGGAGTCTGCCCGCTCCACAGGAGTCATGGTACCCGCGGGCGCCTGCGGCGCTGGCGCCCCGGCAGCTGCCGCCGGCGCCTGTTGCCCGGCGTCAACCAACGATGAGGTCAGCCCTACCAGACAAACGATCAAGGTAGTCTTGAGCACTGCGCCCTTTGGTCTTCCCATTACTCCATAGTCTCCGTTCTAGGCTCCCGGATGTCCGGACGGTTCATCCAGCACTCTGATCACCTTCTCATCACCCTTGGCGCGCGCAATGGACAGCGCCGTCTCGCCGCGTTCTGTCTGCGCCTTCACGTTGGCGCCAGCGCGCACCAGGAGCTCGGCCATGCCGGCGCGGCCGTTGGCGGCGGCGATCATCAGCGCGGTGACGCCGCCGCCGTTGTGGGCGTTGACGTCGGCGCCTTTTTGAATCAGGACCCGTGCCAGGGGTTGCGCGTCGTTCGCGGCCGCGAGCATCAGCGGCGTATAGGCGGCGTCGCCGATCGGCTTGCCGGGATTCGCGCCTGCCTCGACCAGTGCCACGGCGGCCTTGTCCTTGCCGTACTGCGCGGCGATGCCGAGAGGCGTGAGATGCTGGGCACTCTCGGCGTTGGGATCGGCGCCGTGGGCGGCCAGCACCTTGATGTCGGCGTCATCATCGCCATAGGCCGCCGTCATGAGCGGTGTCCAGCCGTCGCGGTCACGCTGGTTGACGTCGGCGCCGTGAGCAATGAGGAACCCGACCATCCCGGGGGATCTTTGGATCAGGGCATGATGCAGGGGCGTCTCGCCCTGCAGGTCCTGCGCGGCGACCGAGGCATGCTTGTTGGCGAGCAGATAGGCGGCGCGCACCTGGTCATCCGCCATGACCGCGTTGTTCAATTCCACGTTGACATCCGCGCCGTGCGCCAGCCAGTCGTTCAGCTGGGCGATGCTCACCGCCCGGCCCGCAGCGGCCGGCGCCTCGGGCGCAGGTGGCGCATACGGTCCGTGCGCGGGCAGATCGCCGCTGATGACACAGGTGTCGCAACTCACGAGCGGCACACCGAAGTCGGTCAGGACCGCGCGCAGCGCGTCGCGCTGCTCGTGCATCACCTGCTCCAGGCGGTGCTGCAGATCACGATCGTTGCGCCGCAGCCCGATCGCCATGTCGAACTGCAGCTGCACAGAATCATCCATGAGGTTGACCGGCTGGACGATCAGCGGCGCCTCCTTCACGACCTTGTAGTAGCCGGCCAGTGGCCCCCAGGTCGCGGCGACGTCGAGCGTACGGTCGATCACCTGCTGCACCTGGTAGCTCGGCTGATCCTGCGGAACCAGATCGGCGTCGTGACTCAGATAGTGAATCTCGACTTTGCTGACGCCGTGATCAGCGAGGGCTTCGCGAATCGCCGAGGTTTCGTAGACACCGACCTTGAGAGTCTTCAGTCGCGGGTCATCAAGGCTCTTTATGGCAATGCCCCGGTCGCTGCGGTAGGCGAGCACGTAGGTGCTGCGGTACAGCGCAGTCGTCGTGATGACGTCATCCGAGCCGAGGGGCATATCGAGCATCACGTCGCACTGGCCGGCGTCCAGCGTCGTGCGGGTGAGCCCGCGCTCGACGCCCGGCCGGTAGTAATACTCGACGGTCGTGCCGAGGGCGCGCGCCAGCACCACCGCCAGCTTGTTCTCCAGGCCCTCGCCGCGATTGTTGGAGAGCGGCATGTTGCCCGGATCGGCACACACGCGCAGTGCAGTCTGCGCTTCAGCGGGTGCGGCCAGCAGCGTGACCGCCCCCAAGGCCAGTGCCGCACCCAGCACCGGCCCAATTCTTATTCGCGTCGTCATTCGCCTCGGCTCCTCGATCCCTGCGGCGCCTTCGCCCGGACCAGGAACGCGCCCGACCTTGAGCATCGGGCGCTTCCTTAACATCCGTCACTATCCGCCAGTCATTCCCTTGTTGTGACTGGAGTGCTTACTTCAGTGCGAAGGTATAAAGCGTGCCGCCCTGCGGGATCATGCTTAGACCCGCCGCCTTGGTCATGGCGGTGGCGCCGATGGCACCGAACTTGTCGCTCAGATCAAGGCCGGCGGTCACTGGCAAGCCAATCCAGCCGCCGATACCGCTCCACACGGACACGTACTGCTTGCCGTTGATGGAGTAGGTGATCGGGTTGCCGATGATTCCCGACCCCAGCCGTCTCTGCCACAGCACCTTACCGCTGGCGCGATCCACCGCGCGGAAGTCGCCGTTCAGGCTGCCGTAGAACGCGACACCGCCGTCCGTGACCAGGGCTCCGCCCCAGTTCGGATACGGATCCGGGATTTCCCACACGGTCTCGCCGGTCAGGACGTTGAACTTCTTGAACTTGCCAGTGATGCCCGGCTTCTCCGGATACATGTAGACGTTGGCAAATACGTAGACGATGCCCTGCTGCGTGTGCGACCGCTCCTGCGGCTCATCTTCCATGCACCAGTTGTTGGTCGGGCAATACGCCATGCCAGGCTCGCCCGGATCGATCGCGCACGGCTGCTGGTCCTTGCCGCCCATGGCCGACGGACACGCCTGCGTATTGCCGTGAGGCATCAGCGGCGAGTGCTCGAAGACCCTGACCGGCCGGCCGGTCTTCAGGTCGACCTTTTCCGCCCAGTTGGTGGTCACGTACTTGTTGGCGCGCAGCAGCGTGCCATCCGTACGATCGAGCACATAGGCAAAGCCGTTGCGGTCGAAGTGGATCAGCACCTTGCGCATCTTGCCGTCGACGGTCGCGTCTTCAAGCATGTTCTCGTTGATGCCGTCGTAGTCCCACTGGTCAAACGGCGTCATCTGGTAGGCCCACACGACTTCGCCGGTGTCCACCTTGCGCGCGAAGATCGTCATCGACCACTTGTTGTCCCACTTGCCGTTGTTGCATGTCTGCTGCGTCGGGGGCGTCGCACCGCAGCGATACGATGGGCTCCACAGGCCGGGGTTGCCGCTCGAGGCGTACACCAGCTTCAGATCAGGATCGTAGCTGTAGAAGCCCCACATCGCGCCGCCACCGCGCTTCCACTCGTCTCCCGGGTAGCTGGAAATGCCGATGTCGTGACCGGCAGTGCCGTACTCGGGGTGCTTCTTGTTGCTGTCCTTCGTCAGACACACATCCTTGTCGCTGCCCGTGTTGTAGCACTCCCAGATCTTATTGCCGGTCTGCAGATCGTAGGCAGTGAACCGGCCGCGCGCTGCGAACTCATCACCGCCGAAGCCGATGAGGACCTTGCCTTCAGCAATGAGGGGCGCAGGCGTAATGGTCTCGCCCTTGTCCGGATACGCGTGCTTGACGACCCATACTTCCTTGCCCGTCACCGCGTCGAGCGCGATCACGAAGCCGTCCAGCGTACCGAACACCAGCTTGCCATCCGCAAACGACATGCCGCGGTTGACCGTGTCGCAACACGCGCGCGGGACTGCGGAATCGTCGCGATTGCTCTTCTTGGTGTAGTTCCAGACCTCCTTGGGATGATCCGGATCACTCAGATCGAGCGCCTGGATGATGTTCGGCCAGCCGCTCTCCATGTACATCATCGGCTTGCCGTTGACCACGACGACCAGCGGTTGGCCTTCGTGCCCGCGCAGCGTGCCGCTCGACTGCGACCACACCATCTGTAACTCACCGGCATTCGAGGTGTTGATCTCTTTGAGCGCGCTGTGGCGCGTCAAAGCCTGATCGCCGCCAGGGGCCGCCCACAGATTCGGATCCTTCGCGCGGTCGGTGACCTCATCCCCAAAGGCCGCTGCGCAGAACGCCCCGAGTGCCAGCGCGGCACCCACGGCGCATAGTGTTTTATTGCGTTCGAATCGCATACGCAGTTCTCCTAGCTTCGAGTTATGTCGTTCGGCGTGCCGGTGAGCTGCGCGCGCGCGCGAGCATGCAGCTCGGCCCCGCAACTGCCATTCCAGCCAGATACCCGGTGTTCCCCTCGAACATCATGCGAAATTCAAGTGAGCATCGTAGTCTTGTTCACAGCGACATGCAGCAAGTCGGGTTCGCTACAAAGCGTGTGCCACAAATGACACAACCGCAGCCCGAACCGCCGGCCCGCAAGTCGCCGCCCGCGCCGGCACCAGTGCGCGCCGGCAACTTATCGTCAAGCTGACGGCACCGCCGCGACGCAAGCAACACGCGGTGCAACACAGCCTTCGCTTCAGAACCCAAAGTACACGCCGACGTTGATCGTCTTGGCTTCGTTGCTGCCGGCGGCCGAGACGTCCTTCACGTAGCTGCCCTCCGCCAGGAGCGTCAGCGCCTTGGTGAGCGAGTAATACACGCCGACCGTGTCCTTGCGGTTACTTCTCACCATGTCAGGGTTCGCGGCCTGATCTGCTGCATTAGCGAAATCGAGCCGGCTGTCTCCATGGTTGTAGCCGAGCTTGACTGCGCCGATCTTGTAGGTGATCTGTCCGAGAAAGCCGTTCGAGGTGCGCGTCTGCGGGCAGATGCCGACAGCCGGTGCGGTGCAGGGCTCGTCGTACGCGCCCAGGAGGAACAGCGCAGTCGTGCCGATACCCTCGGCGTGGTAGTAGTAACCGATCACCTCCAGGTCCTGTACATCCAGCTTGGCGAACACATCCGCGCCACTGCCGGTGTAGCTATACGGCAGCGGCGTGGCGGTCGTACCGGCGTCGTAATTCTGCTTCTGCGTGATACCGGTCGCAGAGAGGTAGAGCTTGGTGCCCTCGGCAATGGTCAGTGTGTAGGTCAGCTTGGCGTGAAACCCGGGTGCTTTTTTCGCTTCCGCCGCGCCGACGTCGGAGAGTGAGTCGAGCGGGTCAAAGATACCGACCGTCAGATTGAAGCCCGAGAAATCCGGCGTCGTGTAGTCGATCTGCGCCAACCAGTCGGTATAGATGTAACCGAGACCGATCCCGCCGAGGGTCGTGTTGGAGGGTGCAGGGCTCGCGGCCGAGCCGGGCGCGCCGACTCCGGGCAGCGTCATGTCATTGAGGATCACGTCGGCGCCGAACAAGCCGATATTGCGGCCGGCCGTGAAGGTGCCCATATCCTTGTTGCCGAACGTCATGTACACCTGGCGAACATCCAAGCCGGTGGTTCCGAGCGCTGTGTTGGTGGAGCCAGGTGGCTCGGTCGCCTGCAGATTCGGGCTGCCGCCGTCGTTGGTGGCGATGCCCGGATAGAGCCCGAGGTGCGCAGCGATATCGATACCGTCCTGGGTCGTCGCCACACCGAAGCTGAAGGCCGCGGGCAACAGGCCGTTGCCGATGTTGGAAACGTTGCTGCCGCTTGCTGAGCCAACGCAGGTTTCGGGAAAGCCGGTGACGGGGACCGCGCTGCTTGGGTTTTGACAGTCCGAGTAAATGTAGTCGACGTTCACCTCGCCATCGATGGAAAAGGTCCATGTCCCGTCTGAGTTCTTGAGATCGACCGCCCCGGCGGGTATTGCCAGGGCAGCCAACAGGACGCCGGCCGCCGCCGGCCGCAGCATCCGTTGAGTCACGAAAAAGTTCTTCATTAGAAATACTCCCGCAGTTTGTCCTTCGTGATGCCGACCGGCCGCCGCGTTGGCGCAGCCACCCACGGTCAGCGAAAGCAAGCAACATGCCAACCAATGTTGCCGGGCAGCAACAACAGTCGCTCTTGTGGAACCAAAGACTTACGCCCCGGGAGCCCTTGTCCCGACGCGTGGTCATGCCAAATGTGACCCGTTGAGTGTTGCGAGTGTTGCAAAAACGCGCCACTCCTATCCGGTCTGCGCATCGCGGTCATGCCGGCGCAACCAGCGCGCGGCGAGCGGCGGCACGAGAATCAGGCTCACGAAGGTCGAGGAGACCAGGCCACCGAGAATCACGACCGCCATCGGGCCCTCGATCTCATGTCCCGGTTCGCGCGATTGCAGCGCCACCGGCAGCAGCGCCAACGCCGTCAGCAGCGCCGTCAGCAGCACGGGTGTCAGGCGTTCCTGTGCGCCGCGCAATGCGGTCGACAGCCCCCAGGGCTGCCCCTCGACCACGATCAGGTGCTCGTAATGCGATATCAGCAGAATCGTGTTGCGCGCCGCCATGCCGAACAGGGCAACGAAGCCGACCATCGCACCCAGTGACAGCGTGCCTCCGGTCAGCGCCGCCGCTGCCACGCCGCCGATCAGCGTGCTCGGCAGCGCGGCGAGCACCAACAGCACCTGCCGACTGTGACCGAACGCCAACGCCAGCAACAGCACGATGAGCACCAGCGCCGCCACCGAATGCCACAGCAGTTCGCGTGCCGCTTGCGCCTGTGCGGGCGCCGTGCCGCCGTAGCGCAGATAAACGTTCGGCGGCAGCCTGACATGCGCCGCGATCGCCTGCTGTGCCGCGCGCGCGTAGCCGGCCTGATCGGAGACGGTTGGACTTGCGACCACCACCTGGCGCCGCAGTCCGTCTTCGTGCTCGACCAGACTGCGGGCCGCCACCATGCTCAGCGTCGCCACCGCTGCCAGCGGCACAAGTGCGCCATTGCGGCCACGCAAGCGCAGATCACCCACGTCCTGCGGCGTCGCGCCGGTGTCTGTAACGCGTACCACAACAGGTACGCTGCGGTCGGACTGATTGAGTTGCGCGATGAGCGTCCCGTGATAAGCAGCGTTCACTGCACCGAGCACATCCGCGGCCTGCAGTCCGTAGAGACTCAATCGCTCCGGATGCATTTGCAGCTGTAGTTCGGGTTGGCGCGGCGGCACCTCCAGGCGCACCGTGCCGCTCTGCGGCCACTGGCGCAGCAGCGCCGCAATCTCGCCGGCCACCTCATCATCCCGGTCCAGATCCGGACCAAAGACACTGACGAAGAACGGTGCCACTTCCCCGGACAAGGTCTCGCCGATGCGCTCCGCGAGCACCGAGTAGATCTCCACCAGCTGATTGGGGAACTGGTCGAATACCGCACGCACCCGGGCTTCCAGCTGCGCGGTCGTGAGCCCGCGTGCGGGGTCGAGTTGAATCTCGAACTCGCTCTTGTTGGGCGCATCCGGATCCTGACCGTTCTCCGCCCGGCCGATCTGCTCGGCCACGCTCTTGACGCCCGCAACGGCGGCCAGGCGCACCGCGATGCGCTGCCCGACGCGCGAGGTCTCCAGCAGCGAGATGCCGGGCCGCAGGGCCGCATGCGCAATCAGGTAGTTCTCGCGAAAGTCCGGCAGCAGGCGCGCGCCCAGGACCGGCAGCAGGGCCAGCCCGGCCACACCGCTCAGCAGTATGCCGGCAAGCACCAGCGGTGCCCGCCGCTCCAGGCGGGTGATCGCCGCCTGCTGCCAGCGCTTGGCTTGCCGCAGCCAGCCGGGTTCCTCACGCGGCTGGTAACCGTGCATCAGCAGCGCGCACAACGCGGGGGTCGCGCTCATCGCAACTAACAGCGATAGTCCGACCGCCAGCAGGAATGCCGTGGCCAGCGGCCGGAAGAACGCCCCCTGCAGACCCGACAGCAACAGGATCGGCAGGAAGGCGATCGCCACCGCCGCGGTGGCATAGAACACCGGCCGCCTCACCTCGAGTGAAGCATCCAGTAACAGCGCGCGCAGGTCCACACCCGCGCCGGCACCGCGGCGGCGGCGGGTGATGTTTTCCACATCGATGACCGCATCGTCGACCACCACACCCAATGCGACCACGAGGCCCCCCAGGCTCATCGTGTTGAGCGACAGGCCGCCGAGACTCAGGATCCAGACGGTGGCGAGCAGCGACACCGGGATCGCACCGAAAGATATCAAGGCGCCGCGCCAGTCGCGCAGCGTCACCAGCAGCAGCACCACCACCAGCGCTGCGCCGATCAACAGCGAATTGCGCAGCTTGGCGATGGCGCTCTCGATGAAGCTGGCCGGTCGCAACAGCGCCGGGTGGTACTGCACGCCGCGCTGCGCGAGCTCCGGTGCCAGGATCTGCAGACGGTGTTCGAGCTCGCGCGTGACGTCGAGGGTGTTGGCGCCGTACTGGGTCGATGTCTCCACCAGAATACCCGGCTGGCCCCCGATCATGGCGTCGCCAAAGCGCGGCGCGGCCCCGTCCCGTACCTGCGCAACGTCGCCGATGCGAACCGGCACGCCGGCGTGGTCGGCGACCACGGCCTGCTCGAGCGCCGCGAGCGAGTCGGCCGGTGCTTGCGCCTGCAGCACGATGCGCTGCGTGGCGGTCTCCAGATAACCGCCGCCGGACATCTGCGTACCCCGGCGGGCGGCCTCGGACACATCGTCCAGCGTCACCCCGAGGGCCTCGAGCTTGAGCGGATCGACCCACAGTTGTCGCTCGCGCGAGTCGCCGCCGAAGATCTGCGCCTGGGCGACCCCCGGCACGGCAAGAATCTGCGGCTTGATGCTCCAGAGAATCAGATCACGCAGCTCGAGCGGTGACAGACGATCGCTGGTGAAGCCGAAGTGCAACAAATACTCCATCGAGGAACTGAGCGGCGAGAGTTGCGGGGGGCGAACACCCGCGGGCAGCAGCGCGCTCGCGTCGGCCAATCGCTCAGTAATGACCTGCCGCTGCAGGTACGGATCGCTGCCGCGACCGAAGACCACCTGAATCGCCGCCAGTCCCTGGCTCGAGGTGGAGCGCACCACCTCGACGTTCTCGGCGCCGGCGAGCAGATCCTCCAGCGGCCGGGTCACCATCGACTCCACCTGGGTTGCGTCCAGGCCCGGCGCCTCGGCCTGAACCAGCAGGTGCGGCGGCGCGAAATCCGGAAACACATCGAGCCGCGCAGTGAGCAGCGCGCCCACGCCCAGCAGGGCAATCAGCAGCGACAACGCCGTCACGATCCTTGGATTGGCCAGCGACCCGCGAACGATGGTGGCAAGCATGGGCGCTAGTCGTGTTCCTCTTCCGCGGCGGAGAAGCTGCTGATGCCTTGCAGCGACCACAACACGCCAGCGCCCTGCACCACGACCTGGTCGGTGCGCGCGAGCCCGTCAACCAGCCACGCGTTCCCCACTCGCGCCAGTGGCTTGACCGTCACGGCCGCGTACCGAAACGCGTCGGCGCCGCTCGCGCCCACCTGGCGATAGACGTACGTGCCCTCCTCGGAATAAAACAGCGCCGCGGCCGGCACCAGCAGGCCGGTTGTCGCCGCCGCCGTTTGCAGCTGCACCAGTGCGCGGGCACCGGGTCCGAAGCCCTCCGGACCGTGCTCGAGTTGCAGCAGCCAGCCGCCAGTTTGCGATTGCGCATCAGTTCGCGGCAGTGGCCCAAGAACCAGAGCGGCGACGTTTACGCCATCAACCTCAACCAGCGCGCGCCGCTCAATCGCGCCGCCGGCGCGGCCCCCGGGCACATCTGCGCGCAGCAACATCTGCCGTCCCTTGCTCAGTTCCTCGAGCAGCGAGTACCGGCGGGCCGCGCTCCAGCTCGCCAGCGGCCCCCACTGCAGGCTGAAGCTCATCGCAGCCGCGCGTTCCTGCGCGGCTGCCTCGACCGACTGGGCGCGCGATGCCTGCCATGCCTTGAGCGAGGCTTGCGCATCCTCGCGGTACAGACGCCCGAGGCGCGCGGCGTCGGCCGCCGCCGCCGCTGCCGCCGCCCGGGTGCTCTCCAGGCGGCCGACGTCGCTCGCCAGGGCGGCGGGGTCGAGTACCGTGCCGTAGGCCACGATGGCCGGCGCGCTGGTGAGCGGCAGCGGGTGCTCGATCCGGATTCCAACAGCCTGCAGCTGCGACAGCGTCAAAGAAAGCGGCGTGTCCGGCTCGCCGTGCGGCGTCTCGGCGGCGCTGGCCGATACCGACAGCAGTATCCACGGCAATATCCGCGGGGCGAGCATCATGAGTGCGGGGCTGCGTTGGGTGGCCATTGGCTCTCAGCTCCTTGCAGCGGCCGGCGGTACGCATCTTCCAGAGCGCCGAAGACGACCTGGGCGGCGTAGGCTGCCTGCAGCACCGACAACTGCGCCTCGGTGGCGGCGATCTGCGCCGCCAGCAGGCTGCCGCGCTCGCTGGCCCCGGCGGTGAGCGCGCGTTGTTCGGCCTGGCGCTGCCGCTCGGCGATCTCGGCGAGGCTGCGGGCGTCGTGCCAGGCCTGCTGCGCCGCCGGCCAGGCGAGCTCGGCGCGATCGATCTGCTCGAAGATCTGAGCCTGCACCACCTTCAGATGCTCCCCCGCGGCCGCGCGCCGCGCGACGGCTTCGCCGATCGCACCCTGGTGCTGATTGAACAGCGGCAGCTCGAATGACACGCCGAGCGCGCTTTCGCTGGCAATATCCGTGAACGTGTCTTCGCGCACACCATCGCCGCCCCAGGCATAAGCCGGCGTGATATGCACCTGCGGCCAGCGTTTGGCGACTTCACTCTGCAAGCTGATCTCGGCCAGATCATATTCGCGCAGCGCATGAACGATCTGCGGCCGCGCGACCAGCGCCTCGGTGCGCCACTGCCTTGGGTTGGAGATCATCAGGGTACCGATCGCGGCCCAGTCATCCCAGCGCAGCGCAACTGCATCCAGCGCCGCAGCGGGCACGCCGACCGCGGCGGCGAGCTGCGCAACGGCATCCACGCCGCGCGCCCGGGACTGCTGCCGTCGCTGTTGGGCGCGCGACAGTTCCAACTCGTCGGCCAGTACCTGTGTGCTGGCAATATCGCCGAGCCGCAGGCGTGCGCGATCACCCGCGAGCTGCGCCTGTCGCTGTGCGAGCAGCGACTGCAACAGTACCGTCTCGTCCTGCGCTGAGACTGCATCGAGCAGCGCCTGTCGCACGGCGCTACGCACCTGCCAAATCGAGTCGGCGAGGTCAGACTGCGCCAGCGCGGTTTGCACGGCGGCATGCTGTCGGGCGCGAGCGCGCTCGCCAGGCTGGCGCAGCAGGAAATCCAGCGACAACCCGTACAGCCACGCTCCGCTTTGGGCGGCGCTGGTGAGATATTCAGCAAACAGCTGCATACCCGGATTGGGATGTTCCGCGGCGGTGCGCTCGGTGGCCGCGGCTACCGCCACCGCGGCGCGCTGTTCGGAAAGTTGCGGATTGAGCTGCAGGGCGGCGGCCAGCCATTGCGACTGGTCCCAACCGGCCGAGAAGGGCGGAAGTCCCGGCAGCCCATCCAGTCGTCGGGCGTCGAACTGTGCCAGAGTGCTCGACGGCTCGAGCGGTGCGCGCGCGGGGGAGCCGGTGCAGGCAGTGAGCACCGCGGCCAGGAGCAGCGCGGACACCGCGCAGTGCGCGCCTGCAGTGATCCGTCGAAACGGCCGTCTGAATTGGCGCACCGACCGATCCCCCGGGATGTAGTCCTGATTTCTTATGGGACGCAATCCCGATTCTCTCAGGATTCAGTCCCGAGTACCTTCGGGAGGCAGTATAAGACCGCGGCGCGGGAAGCGCAGTTTCAGGCGGGCGGCTGTGTCAGCCCTGGCACGTCGTGTGGCGCGTCCGCGGCAAGCGCGTCCGCATGAAAGCGCAGGTGATCCTGAACGAAGGTGGCAATGAAATAATAGTCGTGCCCGTAGCCCTCGTGCCGGCGCAGCCGCAACGGCTGACCGGCCGCCGCGCAGCTCTGTTCGAGCAGCTCCGGCAACAATTGCCCCTGCGGCAGAAACTTATCCGCCAGGCCCTGATCGACCAGGATTTCCGGAAATATCCGCTCCCCGCGCGCTGTCAGCAGTTCCACGGCGTCATAGCTCGCCCAGGCGGAAGCATCCTGCCCCAGATAGCGCGGCAACGCCTTCTGTCCCCAGGGGCAGCGCGTCGGCGAGCAGATGGGTGCGAAGGCCGATACCGATCGGTACACGTCGGGATTTCTCAACGCCAGCACCAGCGCCCCATGCCCGCCCATGGAGTGCCCGAAAATTCCCAGCTGCCGCTCGGCGCCCGCAAAGCGCGCCAACACCGTCTCGCGCAGCTCCCCGAGCACGTAGTCGTACATCCGAAAGTAGCGCGACCACGGTGGCTGCGTGGCGTTCAGATAGAAGCCTGCGCCGCTGCCGAATTCCCAGTCATCGGCTTCTCCGGCGATACCGGTCTGGCGCGGGCTCGTATCGCAGGTCACCAGCATCAGGCCGTGCTGCGCGGCCACGCGTTGCGCACCGGCCTTGATCACGAACGTCTCTTCCGTACACGTCAGGCCGGCGAGATAGAAGAGCACTGGCACCCGGCGCGTCTGTGCTTGCGGCGGCTGAAACACTCCAAAGCGCATTGGCAGGCCGATCACGGCCGATTGATGGCGGTAAAAGCCCTGCAGGCCGCCAAAGCATCGATGCTCGCTGATCGTTTCAAGCGTCATCGGTACATTATGGATCCGATCGGGCACCGCGGTCTTGATGCACCAACCGGATGGCGCAGGCGTAGGCGTGCGCGGGTTGCAGGACAGGATTCGCCTGGAACCAGGCGAGGATGTCGGCGGCTACGGAGGACGGGATCCGGGTCCGGAGGGCTTACGGAGCCCGGCAGCCAGGCTCCCAGCCCTCATCTTCATCTCTCTACCGGTTCGCGATGTACATCGTGATTTCCATTCCGAAGCGGAAATCAGTCGCTTGTGGTGTTTCCCAGCGCATAGTCTGTGTTCCTGGTTTGGTCGGTTGGACGTTATAAACCGCTACCAGTGTATCCTTCTCCGTACGGGTGCGGGGTGAAAGCGGATCCTCATGAAAGTGGGCTCATGATTTTCATGAGGCCGGACCCGGCGGCGAGTTAATCCGTCGATGAAGCTGCGAACGCGCCTGAACCTCGTGCTCACCGGCCTGACGGCAGTACTCGTCGCCGTGCTGGTCGCTGACGAGATCCGCGACTCGCGCTCCTCGATAAGAGAGGAGATCGAGGCGGCGAACCGCGTCGCCGCCCAGGTGCTGGGCCGCCTTGCCCTGACATACTCCGGCTCGGGTGGCACGCCGGCCGTACAGGACCTGCTGCAGCAGCTCGGACACGTGCGCGCCAACGAGATCACGTTGCGCGGCGGCACTGGCGAGCTTCTCTATCACTCGCCGCCGGCAGTCTACAAAGCCGGGCGCGAAGCGCCGGCCTGGTTTACGCATCTGCTGGCGCCGCAGCCCGCGCAACAGGTGTTCTCGCTCCCGGGAGGCGCGCAGCTGCTGATCGAGGCGCAGCCGTCGCGCGCCATACTCGATGCCTGGGACGACCTGACGCGGCTGCTGTCCATCGCCGTCATCATGCTTATCGTGCTTGGGGGACTGGCGTTCTGGCTGGTGGAGCGCGCGCTGGCCCCGATTCCGGTGATCGTGGACGGGCTCGAGCGCCTTAAGCGCGGTGAGCTCGCCTTCCGTCTGCCGCCGCTGCCCGGCGCCGAGGCGCACGCGATCGGTGCGGCGTTTAATCGCATGGCGCAGTCGGTGTCCGACAACGTGCAGGCGGAACGTGAAGCGCACGAGGCCCGCGCCCGGCTGGAGGAGCGCCGCGAGCTCGCGCTGCTGGTGGAGCAGGGCGTCGAGGAGGAACGGCGTCTGATCGCGCACGAGCTGCACGACGAGTTCGGCCAGTCCGTGACCGCCATACGCAGTCTCGCCATGGCGATCGCCACGCAGTCCGGCGAGCCGCCCATGAGCGATGCCGCACGCCTGATCTGCGACGAGGCAGCGCGCCTCTACGATGCCATGCACGGCCTCATCCCGCGACTCACGCCGCTGTCCCTCGATACGCTGGGGCTTGCGGAAACCCTGGAAAGCCTGGTGCGCGACTGGCAGCGCCGTCGTCCTTCCCCGCTGCTGTCGCTGCGGCATCAACTCCCCTCGGACCTGGGCGCCAGCGTCACGCTCGCCGCGTACCGCGTGGTGCAGGAAGGGCTGGTCAACGCTCTGCGTCATGCGCGCGCAACCCATGTTGTGATCGATGTCAGCTCCGCCGCCCAGCGCCTGACGGTCTCGGTCAGCGATGACGGGGTCGGCCTGCCGGCGCAATGGTCGCGCCCCGGTCACTTCGGCCTGCGCGGGCTCGCCGAACGGGTCGAGCACCTCGGAGGGACCTTGCACGTGGGCAATAGCGAGCCGCACGGCGTGTGTCTGACGGCGCAGATCCCGCTGGCGGCGGGCGCATGACCCGCCTGCTGCTGGTGGATGATCACGCGGTCGTGCGCACCGGGTTTCGCCTGCTGTTGCAGGCCCACCCGCAGATTACGGTTGTCGGAGAAGCCGATTCGGGAGAAACCGCCTGCCAGCTGTACCTCGAGTTGATGCCTGATGTCGTGGTCATGGACCTCGCCATGCCCGGCATGGGAGGGCTCGAGGCGCTGCGGCGTATCCGCGCTCACCATCCGCAGGCGCGGGTGCTGGCGCTCTCCGCTCACGATGATCCGCTGCACGCGCGGCGGGCGCTGCGCGAAGGCGCGCGCGGCTTTCTCTCCAAGCGCAGCGCGCCGGAAGCGCTGCTCGAAGCCATCACCGCGGTGGCCGCGGGCCAGCGCTATCTCGACCTCAGCCTCGCGCAAAAGCTCGCACTGGACGATCTGGAGGGCGCCGGCAAGTCTCCCGTCGAGCGGCTCTCGGAGCGCGAGTTCGAAGTGTTCGTGCGCCTGGCCGGCGGCGCCAATGTGCAGCGTATCGCCGACGATCTGAAGTTGTCCGCGTCCACGGTCGGTACGCACCTTTACAACATCAAACACAAGCTCGGCGTGTCAAACCAGTCCGAGCTCACCCTGATCGCGATCCGTCACGGGCTGATCGAGGCGTGAGGTAACTTTCGGGAAAAACTCCCGGTGCGTTCGGGAATCACTCTCTGGCCCCGGCGCGTGCGCTGGTGGACACTGCCCCGGCATAAGACAAATGACTGAGGGGATGTCCGGCCGTGCCTCAACTTCGCTTGCTAGCGATGTTGCTATCTTGCGCAATGTCGCTGTTGCTGATTACTGCGGCGCGCGCCGACGAGCCCGATACCACCGGCCCGCCGCTGCCGGCTGTCCTCGTCTCGGCAACGGCAATTGCCGGACCGACGATTGACATCGACAAAGTCGCAGGAAACGTCCAGGTCCTTTCTGCTATCGATTTGTCACGCCAGGGTTCGGCCAGCCTGGCCGGCGCGATGAATTCCCAACTCAGCAGTATCAACATCAACGACGATGCCAATGATGCATTCCAGCCGGATATCCTCTACCGCGGGTTCGAGGCGTCGCCCGTGCTCGGCACCCCGCAAGGGCTGGCCGTCTATCAGAACGGGGTGCGCATCAACGAAGCCTTCGGCGACACCGTCAACTGGGATCTGTTTCCCGATGTCGCCATCAACCAGGTGGAGCTGGTCAGCTCGAGCCCCGTTTATGGACTGAATGCGCTCGGCGGCGCCATCTCAGTCTCCATGAAGAATGGCTTCACGTATCAAGGCAACGATCTGGAGTTATCCGGAGGCTCTTACGGAACGCACTCGGCGGTAGGGCAATTTGGGATGAATTCAGGGCCGTGGGGCTTCTACATTGCCGGCAAGGCATTGGATTCGGTTACCTGGCGCGACTGGTCGTGGGATCGGATCCGGCAGCTGTACAGCGTGCTGAGTCTGCACTTCGAGCGGGCGTCGTTCGACTTAAGTTACTCACGAGCCGACAACGACCTGAACGGACAAGGTCCTGCGCCTGTACAGGAACTCGCCGTGAATCGCTCGCTTGTCTTTACCGGCCCGCAGAACAACATCAACGACCTGGACTTCGTGACGCTGAACAGCACCTTCAAGCTGACCGACGCATGGTCGGTGCAGGGCTTAGCCTACTATCGCCAGTACGGTCAGAGTGTGTCCAACGGCAACACCACCAGCTACATGGCCTGCACGAACACGCCGGGGATCCTGTGCCAACCCGACGGACTTACACCGCTCATGAACGCCGCCGGGCAGACACTGCCGGATATCTCCCAGGGTGGAACGCTGATCATTGGCGAGAATGATTTCGAGCTGATCCACACCTATGGGCGCGGTGCGAGCCTGCAGACCAGCGAGAGCGACTCGATCTTCGGTCATGGTAATCAGTTCATCGCCGGCGCCACCGTTGACTATGCCGCCGCCAGCTTCTACACCGGCGCACAGATTGGCTTAATCAATCCACAGCTCTTCGTGCTCTCATCAAACCTGATCGTCGATACACCGGAGAATTCGTACGCGGCCAACACCTTCGGTGATCAGGTACCCGTCAGCGTGAGGTCCATCAACAAGGATTACGGCTTCTACGCGACCGACACCTTCGACGTCACGCCGGCTTTCTCAATTACTGCCAGTGGCCGCTATAACGTCGCTTATATCGACCTCGAAGATCAATTGGGCAGCAACCTGACCGGTAATAATCGCTACACCCACTTTAACCCGGCACTTGGCGGTGCCTACAAGCTGTTGCCGACACTGACGGCGTACGCGGGCATCTCCGAAAACAATCGCACGCCGACGGCCAGCGAGATCGAATGCTCAAATCCGCTGCAGCCTTGCCTGTTGCCCACGAATCTGGCGGGCGACCCACCGACTCTGCGACAAGTGATCTCGCATACCACTGAAGTAGGGCTGCGCGGAACAAACTCCGACCTGCCTGCCGCCGGGGACGTTCTGTCCTGGAATCTGAGTGTCTTCCGTACTTTGTTGCACGACGACATCTACGGTATTGCGACCTCGATCAGCCAGGGCTTTTTCCAGAACATCGGTGATACCCGCCGGCAGGGGGTCGAGGCCGGCATCCAATTTCACACCACCCAATGGTCGGCCTTCGCCAACTATAGTTACGTCGATGCCACCTTCCGCTCAGCGCTGACGGTGCCCTCGCCGTCAAACCCGTTCCAGGACGCACTTGGCAACATCCAGGTTGAGCCCGGCGATCACCTGCCGGGGATTCCGCAACAGCGCGTGAAGCTCGGTGCCGACTACAGCCTGCTGGCCAACTGGACGGTGGGGGGTAGCTTCATTCTCGTCAGTGACTTCTATTACGTCGGCGATGAGTCCAATCAGCTCGCCCCGATACCGGGTTATCACATCGTCAATTTGCACACGACCTACACGATCGCTCCCAGGATCGAACTGTTCGCTTCCGTCAACAATCTCCTCGACAGTAAGTACGCCACCTGGGGCATCCTCAGCGACCCCACGGGCATCAACGCCCCTGGAATTCCACCCAACGGGGTCACGAACGGGCCGGGCGTCAATAACCGCTTTCTAAGCCCCGCCGCGCCGTTCGAGATATTCGGGGGTGTGCGGATTACCTTCTAAGGAGCTAAGAACCATGCTTAACCGACAGATAGCTGCAACCGCGCTTAGCGCCTTCCTCTTATGTGCCGCACAGGCCCTGCTGGTCTCGCCCGCGATCGGTCAAAGTGCCGCCGACACGGTTACGAAGTACGACAAGGACAACGACAAGACACTCGATCTGAATGAAGTAAAGGCCGCGGCTGCAGCTCACTTTGACAAGCTCAATAAGGATTCCGATAGCACACTGGAGACCAAGGAGGTCAAGGGGGTTATCGGGCCGCGGGAATTCAAAGCGGCGGATACCGATCATGACGGTACGATTTCGAAGGATGAGTACCTGGCGCTGGTTGAGAAGCTGTTCAAGCGGGCCGACACGAATCACGACGGCACATTGAGCGCGGCCGAGCTGAAGACCAAAAGTGGTCAGGCACTGAAGCGCCTGATCGACTAGCCTCGTAGCTGAACCACCCGCCGGTTTCCCGGGATACGCCCCAACGCTATGCTGTCAGTCAGTAGCACTGCGGCGAAGGCGAGGCTGCGTGACGGTGGCGAGTCCCTACATCGAGAAAATCCTGCAGGCGCGCGTCTATGACGTCGCGATCGAGTCTCCACTGGAAGAGGCGTCGCGCCTGTCGCGGCGCTTAGGGAACCAGCTGCTGCTCAAGCGCGAGGACCTGCAACCGGTGTTCTCGTTCAAGCTGCGCGGCGCCTACAACCGCATCGCGCTTCTGTCGGATGCCGATGCGCGGCGCGGCGTGGTGTGCGCCTCGGCGGGCAACCACGCCCAGGGAGTCGCGCTCGCCGCGCGCCGGTGCGGCATTGCCGCGCTCGTCGTCATGCCGCAAACCACCCCGCACATCAAGGTGCAGGCGGTGATCGATCTGGGCGCCGAAGTGGTGATGTACGGCGACGACTACGACAGTGCCTTCGAGCAAGCGCTTAAGCTGGCGCGCGAGCGCGACCTCACGTTCGTGCATCCGTTCGATGATCCGGACGTCATCGCCGGCCAGGGAACCATCGCGGTGGAAATCCTGCGCCAGACCGGCGGCAAGCTCGATGCGGTCTTCGTGCCGGTCGGCGGGGGCGGGTTGCTGGCTGGCATTGCCGTGTACGTGAAGTCCCTGTATCCGGGGGTGAAGATCATTGGCGTTGAACCGCAGGACGCCGCCAGCATGCACGACTCGCTCAAGGCCGGCCGGCGCGTGACCCTCGAACGCGTGGGTATCTTCGCGGATGGTGTGGCCGTGCGGCGCGTCGGCGAAGAGACCTTCGCGCTGTGCCGCGGGCGCGTGGACGAGATCGTGCTCGTCGGCACCGACGAGATCTGCGCCGCGATCCAGGATGTGTTCGAGGACACGCGCTCCATCGTCGAGCCGGCGGGCGCCCTGGCCGTGGCGGGCGCGAAGAAGTACGTTGCGCGCGAGGGCTGGAAGGCCAGGCGCCTGGTGGCGATCAACAGCGGCGCCAACATGAACTTCGACCGGCTGCGCCACGTCGCCGAGCGTGCGGACCTGGGCGGTGAGCGCGAGGCGCTGCTGGCGGTGGTGATCCCGGAGAGGCCGGGGAGCTTCCTGCATTTCTGCGAAGTGCTGGGTAAGCGCAGCGTCACGGAATTCAACTACCGCTATGCCGGCGCGGACAGCGCGCAGATCTTCGTAGGCCTTGCGCTCGCGCAGGGGCGCCAGGAAAAGGACGCCGCGGTGGCAAGCCTAAGCGCCGCGGGGTTCACGGTCACCGACATGACCGATGACGAGATGGCGAAGCTGCACGTGCGCTACATGGTCGGCGGCCACGCACGTGGCATCGGTGATGAGCTGCTGTACCGCTTCGAGTTTCCCGAGCGCCCCGGCGCGCTCCTGAAGTTCCTGCAGGCGATCGGCTCGCGCTGGAACATCACTCTGTTCCACTACCGCAATCACGGCTCGGACTACGGCCGCGTGCTCGCGGGCATCCAGGTGCCGCCCGCCGAGGGCGCGGAATTCCTGCAGCACCTGGACGAGTTGCACTACGCGTATGTCGAGGAGACCGACAACCCGGCGTATCGCATGTTTCTTGGCGCGTAAAGTCGTTGATTGCGCCTGATAAGATCAGGTATTGTCATTGAGCTGAAGGTGCCTGCCCGTCATTAACGGGCGGGGAAATTGGGAAGCCGGTGAACTCCGGCGCTGCCCCCGCAACGGTAGTGGAGTGTTGAACTCGGCAATCGCCACCGAGCCCGAATCAAGGGCTTGGGAAGGCGCCGAGTCAGTCTGAGGCTCGACCTCGGCCTACTCCAAAGCCCGGAAACCAGCCTTGCAGCGTACAGGCCAATGGGTCGCGGTGGGCGATCGCAGGGCGCGATCGGTAGTACAGCGGCCTTCCGGCTGCCCGCACCGCTCCCCTCTGCTCATTCCCTCACCGTGGCCTCGCGGTCGCTTTTGGTTCAGCCATATCACGGGGAGTGAGCATGACGTCTGCGATGAATGTGTTGCGCCGCTTGCAGGCGCGCGTGCCGACCACAGGGCTTGGTCGTGAGTTCTATACCGATGATGCGATCTTCGGGCTCGATCTGGAGCTCATCTTTTACCGGGAATGGCTGTTTGCCGGGCACACCGTCGAACTGCCCAGGACCGGCAGTTACCTGACGCTGCAGATAGGCGCCTACCCCGTGCTCCTGGTGCGTGCGGCTGACGGCGTCATCAGGGCCTTCGTCAACACGTGCCGGCATCGTGGCGCCAGGGTGTGCCCGGAGGCTCGTGGCACGGCTGTGAAGCTCGTCTGCCCTTATCATCAGTGGACCTACGAGCTCGATGGACGCCTGTTCGCTGCGCGCCAGATGGGGCAGGGGTTCGATCGAACCCAGTTCGGCCTCCGGCGATTGCATTGCGAGACGGTCGGTGGATACATCTTCGTTTGCCTCGCTGCGGAGGCGCCGGACTTCGCGCCGACCCGCCAGCAGCTGGAGCCCTATCTCGCGCCGCATCGGCTGACTGAAGCACGGGTCGCATTCGAATCCACGATCATCGAGGAGGGAAACTGGAAACTGGTTTGGGAGAACAACCGCGAGTGCTACCACTGCGCGATCAACCATCCGGAGCTTGCGCGTGTCTATCCGGACACACCGGCAATAACCAGTGCAAGCGGCGGCGCTGCCGACGATCCGAAGATCATGGAGCATTGGCGGCGCTGTGAAGCCGCGGGGCTGCCGGGTCGGCTGCAACTCTCCGCGGATGGGCAGATGCGGGCGGCGCGCATGCCGTTGGTGGGCTCAGCCAGCAGCTACACGAGTTCGGGAGAGCCTGCCGTCAGGAGGCCTCTGAGTGATGCGATTGCTCGCGAGGCAAACATCGGGGCACTCCTCGTGTTCCATTACCCGACGACGTGGAATCACGTCCTCGCTGACCACGCCATCACTTTCCGCGTTCTGCCACTTAGTCCCACACGAACGCAGCTGACCACGAAGTGGCTCGTCCACCGCGATGCCGTCGAAGGCGTCGACTACGACGTTGAAGATCTGACGCGCGTCTGGCTCGCCACCAACGAGCAGGACCGCCGGATTGTGCACGAGAATCAGATCGGCATGAATTCGCCGACCTACGAGCCCGGGCCGCTTTCGCACAGCCACGAAAGTGGCGTCGGTCAGTTCGTGGACTGGTATTGCAGCCGTCTGCAAGCAAGATTAGGTACGGCTACCAGGGAGCTTACGCATGTCGCTTGAGTGGGCACGTGCTCGCGCACTTGGGCATGACGTGCCACTGCGTGAATTCCTGAACTCAGGCAGGCGCGAACGCTGGCTGGACCTCACGGTGAAGTCTCCGGCACCAATGACCATCTGGGTCGCACGTGCGAGCGCCGATCGGCTCCTCGTCTTGCCGCGGCAGAGCCGCAGCAAAAGGTCGCCTTGATCACGGCGATTGATCCGCAGATTTGTCCGCTATGCGGCCACCCCAATGATTGTGGGATGGCGGCGGGCAAGGGGGTCTGTTGGTGTTTCAGCCGTGCGATTCCTGATGAGGTAATCGAGAGGATTCCGCAGGAAGCTCGGGAGCTCGCCTGCGTGTGTAGCAGCTGCGCCTTTGGCCATGAGGACCCGCCTCTGAGGCAGCGCGGTCCTTAGCGGGAATAGGGCGCTTGAAGGTGTCCGCGCAGGTTGTATCCTTGATCTGTCAATCGTAAGGAGGAGGGATGACACAGAAACTCCCGGAGATCACCAGCCTCGCGTCGGAGTCCTCATCCGAGGCTAGCTACGACAATCATCCGATCGCCAGGGTGAATGATCATGTCGTCCGGATCAGCGTGATGACACAACCTTACCCCTGGCACGTCCATCCGAATTCCGATGAGACATTCCTCGTGATCCAGGGGCGCCTCAACATCGAGTTCGAGGATGGAACGCTAGAGCTTGGCCCAGGCCAGATGGCGACCGTTCCGCGTGGGCTCCGCCATCGCACCAGACCCGTCGGCGAGCGCTCGGTTAATCTCACGTTTGAAGCAGCGAAAGCCGAGACCGTCGTGGGTTAGCCCAGTGATGGTCGCAGACTACGGCATCAAGCCCTGAATCTCACTTCTGGCAAGGGAACGCGGCAGCCAGCTCCGTGCCAATGAGCTGCGCTGCATCGGCGTTACGGTCGGCGGCCGAGGCGAGCGCGTCGAGCTTCTTCTTCACGGTCTGCTCCAGCGTGTCGCCTGACATGCCCCTTGGCACGCAGGGACGGCCGCCGCTGGTCTTGCCGTCAGCGATTTTCATTCCGAGGTTGATTCCCTCGGTTACGCCCAGGATGTAAACGCGGCACACGTTCACGCTTACGTGGTCGGTGCCCGCGCACAGTTGCTGCAGGTCGCCGGCGGTCATCACGTCCTCGTCGGCTGCCGCGGCAGTTGTCAGCAGCGTGCCGGCGAGTGTCAGGGCAATTGCAATCGATCTCATTTAAAAAAGCTCCTGTTAGCTGGTTCACCAGCCGGTGAGCAATATACATCCGCGGCGGCGCGCCGTAGTGCGCGCAGGCGTTGGCAATGCGGAAAGTTGTGAGTGGGTGCCTGCGGCGGTCGCGCTTAGCGCGTTCCCCGCGTCAGCGGGCCGCTCCGCACGGGGAGGTGTGCGGAGACGGCCCGAGCGCCCGATGCAGTCTGTCAGCGAATGAAATACCCGCCGCGTACCACGACGACCGGAGCGGGCGCCACGACCCCGACATAGGCCCGCGGACCATAGGGTGTTACGACGCAGCCTGACAATGCCAGGCCGAAGCTAAGTGCGATTAACAGTTTGACAATGCCACGCATGATCTGATCCTCGTTCAAGTTCACCTGGTATTGAAAACGCGCGGCGGCACGTGCCGCTGACACGGCGCGCATGCCAGCGCGTACCGCGGGGCGGTTCAGGTGCGGTTAAGACTGGTGTGCGCGGGGGCCGTCGCGCCCGGCGCTGCGGCAGCGTGATATTGAAATACCTGCTGCAAAGGCACCGCGAACACGGCCGCAATGCGGAATGCGGCTTCCAGCGACGGGGAGTACTTGCCCAGCTCGATCGCGTTGATCGTCTGGCGCGTGACGCCGACGCGCTCGGCGAGCGCCTGCTGTGTCATCTCCTGATGCTCGAAGCGCAGCCGCCTGATGGTGTTGGTAATGACCGTGGAAGTCATACCAGGCCCCGGCGGTAGTAGTAGATCTCAGTGCCGAAGCGGGTCAGCTCCGCGATCCATATTGCGAACAGGGTGGCTTGCACCAGGATCCAGACGCCACCGCCCGCGACCACGACCCCGAGCGCGAGCCACACTCCGGCCATGAATACATAAAACGCCGGCCGCGTGGCCTTGAGGGCAATGACCTTTTCGCGTTCATCGCGCGCCGATTGCGCTTCAGCCGGCGACTGGATCGCAACGGCGATGTGGGTAGCGATCTCGATCGTGGTCACCGCCACGATGGCGCCGACAAGCCCCAGGAAGGCGGTGCTGTGGTGCGTGAGAGTCATACTTGACGTCAGATCGACGCCAATCGACATAAAATAGGCTCCAAATGCCACCAGGACGATCATGAAGCTGATCCAGGCGCTCTTTTCGCATAGGGACATCACGATCTCCTCATGTCTTATATCCTGTACTTAAAGTACAGTAAATAGGACAGTGAGTAAAGAAATTGATACATATCTCTCGGTGCGAGCCAAAAAGCAGCCCGGGCTGTAGGGGAGGCGCCTTAGTATCAATTATCCCTCGCACCGGGAGCCGCCGTGATCACGCTGTATCACCATCCGAAGTCGCGTTCGACGCGTTTCATCTTTCTGCTGGAGGAACTGGAAGCCCCCTACAGCATTCAGCCCGTGACGATACGCAAGCGCGACGGCACCGGCGCGGTCGACCCGGCCAATCCCCATCCGCACGGCAAAGTACCGGCGATATCCGACGATGGCGCGCTGGTGTTTGAATCGCCGGCGATTGCGCTGTACCTGACCGACAAGTTCCCCAGGAACCATATCGGCCCGCTCGTCGGTGAAGCCGGTCGCGGCGCATACCTTTCATGGCTCGCCTACTACGGCGGCGTGTTGGAACCGGCCTTCACCTCGAAGTTCATGAACGCCGAAGTGCCGCGCGGTACGGCCGGCTGGGTCGTCGTGGAGGAGGCCGTGGCCGCGGTCATCGCGCGCCTGTCACCGGGGCCCTATCTTCTGGGCGCGCAATTTTCGGCGCTGGACGTGCTGTACGGGACGACCTTCGCGATGTTCGGCCAGAGCGCGCTGCTGCCGAAGTCGCCCGTGATCGAGGATTACGCCAGGCGCATCGTTGCCCGGCCCGCGTTTGCACGCGCGATGGCGAAGGATGCCGCTTAGCCTGATAGGCGCCGCACCTCAGGAGCAATGGCCGTGCAGAAAATTACTCCCTTCCTGTGGTTCGATAACGAAGCCGAGGAGGCCGCGCACTACTACGTTGGGATTTTCCCGAACTCGAAAATCCTCAAGGTTGCTCGTTATGGCGAAGCGGGCCCCGGAGCCGCGGGTACGGTCATGACCGTCATGTTCGAGCTCGATGGACGGCAGTTCACCGCGCTGAACGGCGGGCCGCTCTTCAAGTTCTCAGAGGCGATCTCCTTCGTCGTGAGCTGTGAGACCCAGGCAGAGATTGACCGGCTGTGGAGTGCGCTGTGCGCAGGCGGGAAGGAAAGCCAGTGCGGCTGGGTGCGTGACAAGTACGGACTGTGGTGGCAGCTGGTGCCGCCGATTCTGCTGGAGCTGTTGACGGGTACCGACAGTGCCCGGGCCGCGCGCGTGACGAGAGCAATGCTGAAAATGGCCAAGCTCGACATCGCGGCGCTCAAGGAGGCGTAGCATCGCAGTGATGACGCGCGTATCCATAAAAGGTCAGGGAGCACAGGTGTATTGGTGCGAGTTCGCGACGCCGGTCGGCACGCTGCTGCTGGCAGGAGATGCTGCGGCGCTTGCGAACGTGCACTTTCAGTCGGGGCCAAAGCCGCTGCAACCACCGGCGCACTGGCGACGCGATTGCGCACCGTTCGCGCGCGCGATCAGCCAGCTCGACGAATATTTCACCGCCGGCAGACGCGCTTTCGATCTGACACTCGCGCCCGTGGGCACGGCTTTCCAGCTGCTGGTGTGGCGGGCGTTGCGATCGATCCCGTACGGCGAGACGCGTTCTTACGCCCAGCTTGCGGGCCAGGTCGGTCAGGGGGGCGCACGCGCGGTGGGACTGGCGAACGGCGCGAACCCGCTGCCCATCATCATTCCCTGCCATCGGGTCATCGGTGCGGATGGATCGCTGACTGGTTTTGGCGGAGGTCTGGGCATCAAGCGCGCGCTGCTGTCGCTCGAGGGCGCGGCCTGCGTCGCCGACCTGTTCAGCGTATCCCCCTCAGCCTCACCCGCGGCGCGCACCCACGCCTGAGAGGTCGCGGTCGCGCGGCGGGGCGCTAAGCCCCGCCGCCGCCGCCGTTCAGTGCAGCAGATCCAGGGTGTTGGTGCCGTCGTCGACGAAGTAAACACCGCGGCCCGGATCGAACAGCAGGCCAAAGAGGTCGCCGTTGCCCGGGGGCGAGCCGCTGTCGTCGATCAGCCGGTGGGCAAGCTGTTCTCCGCCCGGGCTGATCTCAATGATGTTGCCATCCCCGCCGTTGACGGTCAGCAGGTCACCGCCCGGAGTGGTGATGAGGCCCAGGGGCGCATTGAGGGTTCCGCCGGAGGACAGCGTGCGACCGGTGCCGCCGGAACTCGTGCGTTCCAAAGGGTGATCGATGACCGTGATGCGGTTGTTGAGTGTGTCCGCCACATACAGCAGCGTGCCGTCACCCTCATCACCGTGTTCCGCGCAACCCTCGCCGTCGTAGTCGCAGTGCGCGCTCAGCGCTACGCCGGTCGGTCCGATGACCAGCGCCGCCGGATCGGTGCGCTGCGAGAAACCCGAGCCGATAATCGTGATGGATTCCAACACCGGCATGGCGGAGGCCGACACCTTAAGATCAAGGCGGGTGACCGTGCCGCCATGGACGACCTGCCCGTTGGCTGCGACCGTGCCGTTCAGTACATTGGTGACGAATAGCCTGGCTTCACGCTCGCCGTCCATCGCCGTCATGTCCCACGGACCATTGATCAGGGAACCAAAAAACGTCTCCACTGCGTTGCCGGTGCTGTCGAGCACGATCAGGCAGCCTGCCTGGGCCGTGGCCGAGGTGCCATCGGCAGTGGGAAGACTCCCCACGATTACCCAGCCCTGTTCGAGCACCACCAGCGCGGTCGTAAGTCCCACGCCTCCGGGACAGCCGCCGGGGAGCGCGCTGGAATTGAGCTCGGCAAAAACGCCCACGCGGCCATCGGGCGCCACGTCCACGATGGTCGTACCGGTGCCCTGCAGGTTGGCACTGTTGTTGAAGTTGCTGATGAGGATGTGCCCGGCGCGCAGGTTGCCGGTGGTGCGCTTCACCTGCGCTATGCCGTAGGGATTCACATCCCCGTTGCCTGGCACGGTGGAGGCGATAACGCTGACGGTCTTCAGCGGCGGCAGCACCGCATGCGAGTCAGCGGCGAAAGCGGGCGCCGCGAATATCAACGCCGACAGGGTCACTAACGCGCAGCCGCAACCGCGCCCCTTCACGCAAAGAACGTTCATCAGGATTCTCCTTGTTACTCGCGCGGGTTCTGGCGCCCGCAGGCTCGTCGGCGGTGAGTGGTGCGCCCCGGTTGGGCGGTTCTCACACTGGCACTAGAGCCGTTCCCGCGGAGGATTCAGGCGAAGCTCACCCAGAGCGTGACTGCCGCAGCCACGGCTGCCATCAGCCCCGCGTACTTCAGGCGCAGCGGCGCGCCAATGCCGCTGCGCAGCCCGCGCAGAATGATGCCCGGCACGGACCACAAGGCCCCTATGCGCAGCAGTGGAGCGGCGCTCAAGCGCGCGCTGACCTGCGCAACGAATTGCGCATCGGCCAGTGGCAGATGCGCCTCGGCAAAGCGGCGCAGCAACTGCGCGTCGGGTTCATCCGGCATGGGCGTGGTCCTCGTCAGGGTGATACGCATCCAGGAGCGTGCGCAGACGCTCGGCACCGCGGCGCACGTGAGACTTCACGGTCCCGAGTGGCAGTCCGGTGACGGCACTGATTTCGCCGTGGCTCATGCCTTCGTTATAGGCGAGCACGACGCACAGCCGCTCGTCGCGCGACAGCCGCTCGAGCGCGCGATCCAGATCGAGTTCCTCGGACCCGGTGCCAGGATGGGTCGGCGCGGAGAATTCGACGCTGTCGAGCGGCACCGTGGGCGGTGGGGCTGTACGCAGGTGCGCGAGCCAGGTGTTGATCGCGAGGCGCCGCAGCCAGGAGCCAAAGGCGGCTACGGACCGGAGCGTCGGCAGCGAGCGCCAGGCGCGCAGCAACACCTGTTGTGCCAGATCGTCCGCCAGGGCGGGATCGCGGCACAGCCTCCGCAGGAGATTGCGCAGCCACGACTGGCGGCGTCGCACCAGTTCGGTGAAGGCACGCCGGTCCCCACTCATGGCGAGTGCGACCACGGCCGCCTCCGCGGCCTGGCCGAACGGTGCGCCGCCACCAGCGTTGGTCACGCGCTGCGGGTTCCGTGCGTCCCGTCACCGGCGCTTACGCGATCGCGGTTATGGCGCGCAATCGCACCCGCGGCGATCATCAGTCCCACTCCAACGCACACGGCAACCAGGCCGATGCCGAGCACAGGGTACAAGGCCTGCGCTTTGATCTGAGCGAGGAGATACGAGAGAATCGCGACGCCTGCCCCGGCAGCAATGGTGATAATGCCGCCCACTTTCAGGTGGAGCGGGTTCAACGGCTCATCGCGCTCGGGGGCCATGAGGCGCTCGATCACATCCGGGTCGATCTGCTGGCCGCGCTCAATCGCGGCGCGCAGCGGCTCGAGTGCGATCTGGCGCTTCTTGTAGTCGCCGACGATACCGGCCACGGTCGCAATGGCGAGAAAGACGAACACGGCAATGCCGACGGCGAAGGGTCCGAAATTCTGCATGGCGGGATCCTCGTGAAGTGATTACAGCTGCATGGGTAAAGACGCGCGGCGCCGCGGCTTTGGATGCAACCGACGAAAAAAGAATCCTCGGCCGCCGGGCGTACCGCTACGGCTGCCCGCCCGCCAGGGCCTCCAGCAACAGGCGCGCGAACTGGGGTCCCTTGCCGGCTTCTTCGTGCTTGAAGTAGACGAACACCTCACGGCAGGCGGCGGTGCTTGCGCGGATGACCCCTGCCCAGCGCTTAAGGTCATCGGCTGTGTAGCCCTCATCGCGCAGCCGGAAATAGGCGTAACTTGCGGTGATCTCGAGGGGCGTGGAAAACTTCTCACTGTCGGCGATACACAGCGCCAGATCGTGCGCCTTGAGCCGCGCGAACACCTCCGCGTCCATCCAGGAGGCGTGGCGGAACTCGAACGCGGCGCAAGTGCCCGGCGGCAGCAGCGGCAGAAATTCATCCAGGGCGGCGAGGTCCTTGCGCAGGTAGGGCGGCAGCTGAAAGAGGATCGCGCCGAGCTTCGGTCCGAGCGTAGCCGCGGTCTTCAGGAAATATTGCGTCAGGTCTGCGCAGTCCTTGAGCCGGGCGATGTGCGTGATGCGCTTGGGCGCTTTGAGCGTCAGTTTGAAATTCTGCGGAGTCTCGCGCTCCCAGCCGGCGAGAATTTTCTCGTTCGGCGTGCGATAAAAAGTGTAGTTGATCTCGACCGTGGCCAGCGCCTGCGCGTAGTACGACAGCATCTTCGACGCCGGGAGCTTCTGCGGGTAGAAGCTGCCTTTCCACTCCGGGTAGTTATAACCGGAGGTTCCAACCCAGATGGGCGGCATGGGAGGCGCCCGTGTCAGCGGCCGTCGCTCGCCACCAGCCGCCGGTACTGGCCCAGATGCCGGATGGCGTGCTGTGATTTGCCGAGCGATTCGTACAAGCGCGCGAGATTGAAATGGCAGTCCGCGAGGTCCGGATCTTCCGCGAGTGCGCCCTGGTACGCCTCGAGCGCGGCCCGCGTCTCGCCTATGTCCTCCAGCAGCACGCCCTGGTTGAAAAGCAAGAGCGGCTCGGGGCCCAGCTGTTGCAAGGCGCGCCGGTACACCTCGGCCGCTTCGCCCGTTCTGCCCAGCGCATGCAGCAGGCGTCCCCAGTTGATCCAGGCACCTGGGTTGTCCGGTGCCTGCTCGGCGGCACGCCGGTACGCCGACAGCGCCTCAGCGGGGTTGGTTTCCTCGAGGTCAAGGGCCTGCGAAAACCAGTCGCCTGCAGGGGCTGCCTGCGGCGCTGAGGGTGGCGGCGCCGCCGCCGACGCTGGCGTTTCCGCCTCGTGGTCCACGACGTGCAACACGCCATTCTCGAGCGACACATCGAGGCCGAGCAGATACTGCCCGCTCTCGACCTGACGGTGTGCCGCGCCATCGCGCACCACCACATGGTCGCCGACCGCGCTGATAGACAGACCCGAGAGCGGCATGGATTCCGGCAGATCGCGTCGCAGGCTCTCGAGCGAGAGACGGATGCGCCGGTGCGGGATTTTCGCGTCGATGAGTGCGCGCGCGGTGCGCAGCACGATCAGGTCCTGGAACGAAAAACGGTATTCGCGTCGCGGGCCGCGCGCGGGCTGCACAAATCCGGCACGGATCAACTTGCGCGTGGTGTCAGGGGCGAGCCGCAGGACCCGTTCCACGTCCCGCACACTGTATGAGCGCATCGTGCTTGTTTGAGCGGCGTGCCGCTGCTCAGGCGTTACGCTTGCCGGCCTTGCGCGGGATTTTCACCGGCTCTTCCACCCGCTTGGGCGCCTTGCGCGGACCTAGGGTGCCGATCTGGGCGCGCGCCTTTTCGCTCTTCTCCAGGCTCGCACGCAGCGCTTCCATCAGGTCGATGACTTTGCCGTCGCCCGCGGGCGCGCTTTCCGCGACCGAGATCTCCTGGCCTTCGACTTTCTTCTGGATCTGCGCTTCGATACGCGCCCGCAGCTCGTCGCGGTGCGCGTCCGGATCAAACTTCTCGGCGGTCTGCTGGTCGATGAGCTGGTGGGCGAGTTTGAGTTCCGCGGGCTTCACTTCCGGCTTCGGTACCTCGACTTCGCTCGCGCGCCGCACGTCCGCCGCATAGTGCAGTTGCTGCATGGCGAGCACGTCGCCGATGGGGCGCAGGATCACAAGGTAGCCCTTGCCGCGTGCCGCCCAGTGACCGACGCCGCAGCGCCCGGCCTGCCTGAGCGCCTCGGTGAGCAGCGCGTAGGGTTTGGCCGCGCCCTTATCCGGCGCCAGGTAATAGGTCTTGTCAAAGTAAACCGGGTCGACTGACTCGATCGGTACGAACTCGGAGATCTCCACCGAGTGCGTGCCAACTTCCTCCAGCGCCTTGATCTCCTCAGGCGTGAAGCGCACGTATTGGTCCTTGGCGAACTCGTAGCCCTTGACCATCTCGTCGCGCTCCACCACCACGCCTTCCTTCTGACACAGGTACTGCTGCTTTAAGCGCGAGCCGCAGGTCTTGTGGAGCAGGTTGAACGAGATGGCATGGTCGGATTGGGTCGCGGTGTAGAGCTTCACCGGGATCGCAACCAGTCCGAACGACACCGTCAGGGATCCAATGGAACGTGCGGCCATGAGTACACCTTATGCCTTGACACCGAAAGCCTGCGTAAGACTCTGTTTTAACTCAAGTACATCATGCCACCTGTCGCCGTTCTTTTCCAACCGCGGGATCACATTCCCGATACAGAAGTCCATCGGCTCGGCCGCCTCGAGTTCCTCCCATGTCAGGGGCATGGAAACGGGGGCCCCGGGCACTCCCCGTGGCGAATAGGCAACGTTCAGGGTCTTGCCGCGCACGTTCATGTTGTAGTCGATGAAGATCCTGCCGGTGCGCTTCTCAACCGCCCACTCCATGGTGATGTCCTTAGGGTGCGCACGCATGACATGCCTGCCTACGGTCTCGCAGATGTGACGCGCCTCATCGAAGGTGACGGTGCGCTCGATGGGCACAAACACGTGCAGACCCGTCTTGCCGGAAGTCTTTACCACTGCTTCGAGGGACATCTCCTTCAGCAGTGCCCGGATCCAGAATGCGACGCGTTTGCCGACCGCGAAACCTTTCTTGTTGAGTTGCGGCTCCGCTCCCTGCGCTTCCTTGCCGGAGTAGATGTAGGGATCGATGTCGAACACCAGGTAGTCGGGGTAGTTGAGAATTGAGGACTCGAGCGCCGCGAGGGAACTGGCGTAGTCGGTGCTCGCCCCGGCAGCTTCCGGCGCGACGTCGGCGCGCGAATGCCACACGTGGAACTCGAGGGTACCGACCTGGCCTAACCATAAGAGTGTCGGCAGATTGTTGGCGAGCAGGTAACGGTGCCGGCCGTCCTTGTGCTCCGAGAACACGGTCACCGTCTCGACGAATTCCGGCAGCGCCTGCTCCCAGTGCTTCTGGAAGAAGCGCTGGCCGTTGATGCCGGCGGGCATACGGATCATGGTCAGCGGCCGATCCTTCAGGTGCGGCAGCATAAAGGGACTCACCTTCGCCAGATATATGATGAGGTCGCGCTTGCTGACGGCACCGCGACGCGTGCGCGGATCTGCAGGCCAGTAGATACGGTCGAGGTTGGTGAGCGCGATGCGCGCCTTACCCACCTGCAGCTCCATGCGCTTCGCCGGGTTCTGCAACTGCGCCAGCACCGCGGCGGCATCTTCTGCCGGGATGCCTGGCGCGGATGCGGCAGGTTTTTGGGGGCCAGGTACGGGCATCGTGACCGACGGCTCCCGTGAGACTGCGCCCCTGCGCACGCTGCGCGGTGTGATGTCTTCGCGCAGACGCACGAATACCGGCGCGCGCAACGCGCCCGCCGGCGTCCACTCGCCGAAGGTCACTTCAGCGACGAGTTCGGGTTTGAGCCAGGTCGTGGGCCGGTGCAGCGGCGGCTGCTCGGCGAACGGCGAGGTCGCGCGTTTGAGTTTTGCGGCGCGCTTAAGCAGCGTGGCGATGATCTCGTCGTTGAGCCCCGAGCCCACGTGCCCGGCGTAGCGCAGGGTCTTGCCTTCCCAGTACCCGAGAAGCAGCGCGCCCAGCGGTTCGCGGGCTCCCTTGCCGCGGGTGTAGCCGCCGACCAGCAGCTCGGCGGTCTGCGTCGCCTTGATCTTCAGCCACGAGCGCGAGCGCTGACCTGCCTGATAGGGACTGTCGATGCGCTTGGCGACGACGCCCTCAAAGCCGGACTTGAGCGCTGCGGCGTACAGCTCCTCGGCATCAGGGCTTGAATGCACCAGCTGCAGGTGGGCCGAGGGCAGCAGGCACTGCGACAGATAACGATGCCGGTCGAGGTAAGGTGAGCCGCGCAGGTTGAGCCCCGCAAAGTGCAGCAGGTCGAAGCACACCAGCACCACCGGTGTCGCGCGCTTCGCCACCTCGATTTCGGCCGCGCTCTTCAGTTGCGCACGGTTCTGCAGCGCATGGAACGAAGGGCGCCCCGCGGCGTCCAGGGCGACGATCTCGCCGTCGAGAATCATCTGCCCGGCAGGCTGCGCGGCAAGCTCCGCGGCAAGTTCCGGAAAGAACGCTGTCAGGTCCAGGCCGCGCCGCGACTGCAGCCGTACGTTGCCACCTGCCACGAACGCGATAACCCGGTAGCCATCGAGCTTTGGTTCGTAGCGCCACTGCGGATCGGAATGCAGCGTGTCACCGGTCTCGGCCAGCATGGGCTCAAGTTGCCGCGGTGGCTTTTCCGCGGGGCCGGTGGGGGCGAGCTGCGCCGCGGCGCGCCGTGCGGGCACCTTCAGCGGGGAGATGTCATCAAGGCTCATGCCCGACAGCACGGACGCCTTGTGCGCGAGGATGTCGTTGGGCTGTGCGAAACGGTCGCGGTGCTTGATGAGGAGCCACTGGTTGCCGGTTTTGGTCTTCACCAGGGCAAATGAGCCCTTGAGCTTCTCGCCGCACAGCAGGATTGACAGCTTGCCGGCGGCCAGTTCCGCGCGCACCCGCGCCTGCGCCTCGGCGCGATCCACAAACGAGTACTGCTGGCCCTCGTCCGGGGAGTACACGCCACAGTCCCACACGATCACATTGCCCGCGCCGTACTGTTTTGGCGGGATCACCCCTTCGAAGGAGGCGTAATCGAAGGGGTGGTCCTCCACCTCCACGGCCATGCGCTTATCGCTGGGGTCGAGCGAAGGTCCCTTCGGGACCGCCCAGGACTTTAAGACCCCGTCGAGCTCGAGGCGAAAGTCGTAGTGCAGCTGCCGCGCTGCGTGTTTCTGCACCACGAACATCAGCGGGCCCGGACGCTCGCCGGCCAGCTTTGCAGGCGGCTCCGGCGTGCGCGTGAATGAGCGCTTGGCCGCGTAGCGCTCGAGTGGGCGCTTGCTCACAGCAATGTATCCACCCATCGGGACAGCACCCGCAGCAACTCGTTGCGGATATCCGCATCCTTCGCGCCGGTGCGCGCGGGAACATGGAAGGAGTGATCCGCCTCTTCCGCCCACGCGAGACTCGCGCGCAAACCCAGCCGTGTCACGAGTGCCTGGACGAGCGTGCGTTCCGCGAGCGCATCGCGTGTGCCTTGCAGGAACAACATCGGGATCTGCACGCGGGACAGGTGGTCGGCGCGGCTGTCCCCCGGTCGGCCCGCGGGATGCAAAGGGAAACCCAGGAACGCAACTCCGCGCACCTCCGGCAGCGGCTCGAGCGCCTGCGCCTGCGAGGTCATGCGGCCACCGAATGAGCGGCCGCCCGCCACGAGCGGCAGCCCTGGAGCGAGTCGCGCGGCCTCGGCCACCGCTGAGCGCACCGTTGCATGGCACAGCGCCGGTGCATCTGGCCGGCGCGAGCCGCGCTCCATGTAGGGAAACTGGTAACGGAGCGTTCCGATGCCGAGGGCACCCAGCTGCGAGGCGACCGCATTCATGAAGGGGTGATGCATGCCAGCCCCGGCACCATGGGCAAGGACGTAACAGGCGCGCGCCGCGGACGGCAGGTGCAGCAGCGCCGACACGCGCGCTCCGCCATCGACAGCGATGGTGAGTGAGTCGCTCGTGTCGGCACCAGCGGCGGTCATGTAATCCGTCTCCACGCCATGATTGCCCATGCAACCGTAAGTAGCCCGCAGCCCCGGAAGGCGCGCGTCAGCGAACCTGCGCCACCCACGCCGCGTACGGTGGCAGCGTGACATCATGATCCGCGGCGGCATCCGTGATGCTCGCCGGGTTCGCCATGAGCGTCGTCAGTCGTGAGCCACTCACCCCCGCGGCCCTGGTCCCGAGCCTTACCTTCCGGGTCATAGCCGACATGTTGAGTGACACCACCACCGCCGTGCCGTCGGCTGCCACGCGGGCGTAGCTCAGCACGCTGGCATTGCCTGCATCGAGCATCACGAGCCGCCCGTTGCGCAGTGCTGCGTTGCTCCGGCGCAGCGCAAGCAGCCGCCGGTGCCAGTTGAGAATCGAGCCGCGGTCGGCAAGTTCGGTCCTGACATTGACGCTGCGGTAGTTCGCCGGCACCGGGAGCCAGGTGTGCGGATTGCTGCTGAAGCCGGCCTGGGCGTTGGAATCGTCCCACTGCATCGGAGTGCGCTCGCCGTCGCGGCCCTTTTCCTTCGGCCAGCCGGTGATGCCGATGGGGTCGTGCACATCCTGCACCCGGGTTGGCGTCGTGGTCGGCTGGCCGATCTCCTCGCCCTGGTACAGGAGCGCTGCCGAGCGCGACGTCAGCAGCAGCGCGGCGATGATTTTCGCGATCGCCGCGTTGTGAACGCCGTCACCGAAGCGGTCCCAGCTGCGGATGTTGTCGTGGTTGTCGAATACGAACAGCGGCTGGCCGCCGCCGAGCAGGGTGTCGGCTTCCGTCAAGCGCCGGCGGAAGGTGGCGGCATCGAGCTTCGCGCCGAGGCCGAAGAGTGTGTCCATGGGCAGCTGCAGCTCATCGTGCCGTGCGCCGCCGTACCAGGGAGCGATGTCCGCGGTAGTTTTCAGATAGGTTTCACCGATCAGCAGCCGTTCTCCGGGGTAACCGTCGAGCATGCCGCGCATGCGGCGGATGACGTCGTGAACCTCCGGCAGGTTGTCGGTATAGACGTTGCCCAGGTTAGGGTCGCCCTGGGCATTGGTGCCGCCAAGCGCCGGCTCGTCACGCAGCTGCTGGTCTTCAAACAAGGTCGTGATCGCATCGAGGCGGAAGCCCGCTACACCGCGATCCAGCCAGAAGCGCATGGCGCCGAACATCGCCTGCTCGACCGCGGGGTTGCGCCAGTTGAGGTCCGGCTGCTGGCGGTAAAACTTGTGGTAGTAGAACTGCCCCACAGCCGGCACCCACTGCCAGGCCGATCCGCCGAACAGGCTTACCCAGTTGTTCGGCGGCCGGTGCTTACCCGCAGCGTCGACCTTGCCGTCGCTCCAGCAATAGAAATCATGCTTGCCGACGGTGCGCGAACTCGCAGCCTCGATGAACCACGGGTGCTTGTCGGAGGTGTGATTCAGCACCATGTCGAGGATGACGCGGATGTGGTGTTGCTGCGCCTGCGCCACCAGGCGATCAAAATCCGCCAGCGTGCCGTAGCGCGGATCCACGCCACGATAGTCGGAGATGTCGTAGCCGAAATCGACCTGCGGCGAGGGGTAGAAGGGCGCAATCCAGATCGCATCGACGCCCAGCTCCTGCAGGTACGTCAGCCGCTGCGTGATGCCGTTGAGGTCGCCGATCCCGTCCCCGTTGGAATCCTGGAAGCTGCGCGGATAGATCTCGTAGATGACCGCATGCTGCCACCACGGGTCCGCGTGCCCGCGTGCGTCGGCTGCCGTGGCGTATGAACCGACATATAACAGTGCCGCCGCCAGCGCGCACTGCAGCGCCGCTGAGTGTCTCCACGCCTTGTGCATAAAGCTGCGCTCTCTACATTCGAATTCGGAGCGTGCATAGTACAATTTCCTTGCCGGGGCGTTGCTCGCCGCGACGGCCCTGGTGCTGATGCTCGCCCAAGCTGTTGTATGTTGGCGCTGAGGAGTAGCACCATGACCAGCTCGCTGCCGCTCGTTCGAACCGTGATAATTGGCTTACTGCTGACGCCGTTCGCGCTGCTGGCGCAACTGTGTGCGGCGGGACCGGTCACAGCTACCGTCGACTTCTCGCCGCCGGCGCAGGCGAAGCTTGAGCGCTACGGCAAGGATGAGAGCACGGTGCTACGAGCCAGGATCCAGAGCGCCGTGGTGCGTGCCTGCGCAAAGGCGAATGTTCCGCCAGGCATCACTTTTGCGGTTACGGTCGAGGATATTGCCCCGACGCGCCCCACGCCCGAGCAGCTGAATGCAAGTCCGGCGCTCGATCCGGTGAAAACGCACTATCTGGGGGGTGCGGACCTCACTGGCTACCTGCGCGACAGCCGCAGCCAGGTGCTCGCGACCGTGAAGCACCGCTACTTCCCGCCCTCAGTTAACTGGCGCTCGCGCTCGTTTGATCCCTGGGCAGACGCCAATGTGGCGATTGAGCAGTTCGCGGACCAGATGGGCGCCGCCTGCCGGCGAGTGCCCGCGGCAGGTTAGTCAGTCAGCGCGCTGCTGGTCGTGGTCAGGTCGCCGCGACAGTCGTGTCCTTGCCCGGATCGCCCACCTTGCGCTCGTGGCCGTGGTCGGCGCCGATGAACACGTACACCGCCGGAACCACGAACAACGTGAACAGCGTGCCAATGGAGAGCCCGGTGAAGAGCACCGTTCCCATGTGCTGACGGCCGGCGGCACCGGCTCCCGAGGCGATGACCAGTGGCACGACGCCGAACACCATGGCGGCGGTCGTCATGAGAATGGGCCGCAGTCTCACCGCCGCTGCCTCCTCGATGGCATCGAGCTTGGAATGCCCGCTGCGCTGCAGGTCGTTGGCGAACTGTACGATGAGGATGCCGTGCTTGCTGATGAGGCCCATGAGCGTCACGAGTCCGACCTGCGTGTAGATGTTGAGCGACAGTCCGCGGACCCCTAAGCTGATGAAGATCAGCGCGCCGAACAGCGCCATGGGCACCGACACCAGGATCACCGTCGGATCGCGGAAGCTCTCGAACTGAGCTGCGAGCGCGAGATACACGATGACGAGGGCGAACACCAGGGTGAGAACGAAGCTGCCTGAGCCGAGCATGAACTGGCGCGACTCGCCCGAATAGTCGGCGGTATAGCCCTGCGGTGCAACCTGCTGCAGCGTGTCGCGCAGGAACTTGAGCGCGTCGGCCTCGGAAGCCCCGGCGACGCCTGCGATGGTCGCCGAGTTGAGCTGCTGGAAGTGACTGATGGTCTCTGGAACCACGGAGTTCGTGAGCTTCGCCACCGTGCGCGCCTGAATGAGTGAGCCGTCGCCGGAGTGCACGTAGTAGTCGAGCACCTGGTCAGGGTTGAGCCGGTCGACCTGCAGCACCTGCGGGATTACCTTGTAGGAGCGTCCGGCGATAGCGAAGTAGTTGACGTAGCCACCGCCCAGCGCTGCGCCGAGCGCGCCGCCGACGCTCTGGTTCGTGAGGCCCAGATCGCTCACCATGTCGCGGTCGACGGTGAGGGTGGATTGCGGCTTATCGAGCTTCAGGTCCGCGTCGATGAAGAAGAACATGCCGCTGGTGCGCGCCTTGTCCAGCACCGCGTTCGCGACCTCGTTGAGATTCTGGATCGGCTCGGTGGTCGTGATCACGAACTGGATCGGGAAACCCTGCGAGCCGGGCAGGGCGGGGAATTGGAAGGCCGCGACCCGCGCGCCCGGGACCTTGTTCCACTCCTGCTGCAGAAACTGTTGCAGCTGGGTGGCGCCGCGGCTGCGCTCGCCCCAGGGCTTGAGCAGCACGCCCCCAAAGCCCTGGTTCACCGACGGCGCGCCGGTGAGCTGGAACATGGCCTCGTACTCGGGGAGTTTGTGCGAGATGTCGAACTCCATGTCGGAGTAGGCCTGCATCTGCGTGAGGGTCGCGTTCGGCGGCCCGATGGTCTGCTCGAGTACGATGCCCTGGTCCTCCGCCGGTGCAAGCTCTGACTTTGAGGTCATGAACAGGAACACCAGCCCAGGCAGCAGCAGCACCCCGAACAGCACCACCACCTGCCAGGTCGCGAGCCAGCTCGCCAGCAGCCGCTTGTAACCCTCGCGCACCCGGTTGAAGGTGCGGTCGAGGAAGTGTGTGAAGCGTCCTTCCCCCATCTCGGCGGTGAAGACCCGCGAGCACATCATGGGCGAAAGCGTGAGCGCGATGATGGCCGAGATCGTGACCGCGCCCGCCAGCGTGAATGCGAACTGCGTGAACAGGGCGCCGGTGAGCCCGCCCTGGAAGCCGATCGGCACGTAAGCCGCCACCAGCACGATGGTCATGGCGATGATTGGGCCGCCGAGCTCGCGCGCCGCCAGCAGGGCCGCGTTCAGGGGCGTCACGCCTTCCTTCAGGTGCCGGTCGACGTTCTCGACCACGATGATGGCATCGTCCACCACCAGGCCGATCGCCAGCACCAGCGCGAGCAGTGTCAGCAGGTTAATCGAGTAGCCGAACGCCAGCATCAGGAAGAACGCACCGATGAGCGACAACGGCATGGCGACCACTGGCACCAGCACCGCGCGCGGGCTGCCCAGGAACAGGAAGATCACCACAGTGACGATTGCGAGCGCCTCGATGAGCGTCTTGATGACCTCGCTGATGGAGCTGGTGATGAATTTGGTGCCGTCGTAAGCGATTTTCTGGGTAACACCCGTGGGCAGTTGCGTGGCGATCTCCGGCAGGACCGCACGCACCCCCTGGATCACATTGAGCACGTTGGCCTTCGGGGCTACCTTGATGCCGATGAACACCGAGTGCTGGCCGCTGAAGGCGACGTTGAAATCATAGTTCTCGGCACCGAGCACCACGTTGGCCACGTCCTCGAGCCGCACCAGCGCATCGCCCTGCTTCTTCACCACCAGGTGGCGGAAGCCGTCGAGCGACTGCACGTCGGTGTTGGCCGCCAGGTCCACGGTGACCATCTGTCCCTTGGACTGGCCCACCGCGGCGAGGTAGTTGTTGGCGCCGAGCGCCGCGTACACATCGTCGGCCGATACTCCCTGGGCGGCCATGCGCACCGGATCGAGCCAGGCGCGCAGCGCGAACTGCCGCGCGCCGAGCACTTCCGCGGTCTGCACGCCGTCGACGGCGTTTAGCTTTGGCTGCACCACGCGGATCAGGTAATCGGTCACGCTGTTGGCCGGGATGGTGTCGCTGAAATAGCCGAGGTACATGGCGTCGATCTGCTGCCCGACCGCCACCGAGATCACCGGCTGCTGCGCCTGCGGCGGCAGCTGGTTCTTCACCGAGTTCACCTGCGTGTTGATCTCGGTCATCGCGCGGCTGGAGTCGTAGTTCAGGCGCAGCGTCGCGGTAATGACCGAGACGCCGGTGCTACTGTTGGAGGACAGGTAGTCGATGCCCTGTGCCTGGGCGACGGCAGCCTCGAGCGGCTGGGTGATGAAGCCGGCGATGGTCGCGGCATCGGCGCCGTAGTAGGTGGTGCTGATGGTGACCACCGCGTTCTCGGTCTGCGGGAACTGGCTCACCGGCAGCTGGAAGATGGCGCGCAGCCCCAGCACCAGGATCAGCAGGCTGACGACCGCCGACAGGACCGGGCGCTGGATGAACAGGTCAGTGAACTTCATCGTGCGCCTCTTCAATGCTCCTGCGGTGTCGGATTCACATCGTTGGCCGGCGTGGCGGCGGTGCTGATCTCGAGCGCCGTGCCGTTCTTGAGTTTCAGCTGCCCGCTGGTGACCACCTCATCACCATCCTTGACCCCCTTAAGGATCGCGACCTGGTCGCCGCGCGTGGGTCCGGTAGTGACGAAGGTCTGCTGCGCGGTGCGCTTGCCGGCGGCGTCCTTGACGGCGAGGAATACCGTCGAGCCGTAGGGGTTGTAGGTAATAGCTGTCTGCGGCAGCGTCAGGTAGTGCTGCACTTCACCCGCCTCGACCGCGACCCTGGCGAACATGCCGGGCATCAGCTTGTGATCCGGATTCGGCACCGTGGCTTCGGCCTGGAAGTTGCGACTCGCCGTGTCGATCGCCGGGTCGAGGGCGTTCACCTTGCCGCTGAAGCTGCTCTTCGGGTAGGCGTCTGACGTCAGGCGCACCTGCGATCCCGGGTGCACCAGGGTGAGCTGCTCCTGCGGCAGGCGGAAGTCGACGTAGATGGGATCGAGCGACTGCAGGCTGACCACTTTGTCGCCGGTATTCAGGTACTGCCCGGGGTTCACCGTAGTAATGCCGAGGCGGCCGGCAAACGGCGCACGCAGTGCTTTCTTCTCGACGATGGCCGCCTGAGCTGCCGCCTGGGCACGCTTGTTCTTGAGATCCGCCGCGTCCGCATCGAGCTGCGCCTGGCTGATGGCCTGCGCATCGAACTGCACCTTGTCGCGCGCATACACGGTGGCGGCGAGTTCCGCCGCGGCCTGCAACGAGTGCAGCGTGGCGACATCGCTGTCGGCGTTCAGCTGCACCAGTACCTGCCCGGGCTTCGCGTCCTCGCCAGACTTGAACTCGACGCTGCGCACCAGGCCCGCGAGCTCGGTCGTGATGTTCACACCATGCACCGCGCGCAGGCTGCCGACCGCGGTGAGCTCCGGCTGCCAGTCAGAGGAGCTGGCGATGATCGTGGTCACGGTCTGCGCGGGCTGCGGAGCGTGCGCCATGAACTGCTTGAACATGTAGAACCCGAACAGCTTGAAGCCGACCAGGCCAGCGAGCAGCACCCCGACCACGATCACCACGATGATGGTGCGGCGTCGTCGCACGTGCCGCAGCTCTTCGTGAGGGGTTTCCAGCAGCGGACTGTTCAAGGCTGACTCTCCTTCGCGTTTTCCCGGTTCCACCAGCCGCCGCCGAGCGCCTGGTAAAGCGCCGCGGTATCGGCGTAGCGCGCGGCCTGTGCCTGCACGCGGCTTTGCACGGCCAGCTGGTACTGGCGTTGCGCGTTGAGCAGCGCGAGGTAACTCACGCCGCCCGCCTGGTATTGCATCTTGGTGATGGCGAGCGCATCGCGAGCGTCGCTCTCCGCGGTGGTGTTGGCCTGCAGCACGCGCGCATCGCCCTCGAGGGCACGCAAGGTGTCAGCCACGTCCTGCAGCGCCGCCAGCACCGCCTGGCGATAGTCGGCGGCGGCGCGCTCGAGGCTGGCGCGCGCTGCACGCTTCAAACCGAGCAGCTCACCGCCGTGAAACACCGGCTGCGTGAGCCCACCGGCGATACTCCAGACCATTGAGCCGCTCTTGAACAGGTCACTGGCGTTAAGCGCTTCGGAGCCGACCGAGCCGGTGAGGTTCAGCTGCGGGTACAGGTTGGCGGTTGCGACGCCAAGCTGGGCGGTGGCCTCGTGCAGCAACGCCTCCGCCGCCTGCACGTCCGGGCGCTGGCGCACCAGCTGCGCCGGCACCGACAGTGGCAGCTGCTCGGGCAGGCTCAGCTGCTCCATGTTGAAGTCCGGCACGCTGCTGTCATCGGGAGTGCGTCCGGCGAGCACCGCCAGGCGGTGCTGCGCCTGTGCCAGCTGCTTCTCCAGGGCCGGCAGCTGCGCCTCGTTGGTGGCGACCTGCGTCTGCTGCGTCAGCACATCGGCGCGCGAGGCGCCGCCGGCGTCGAACTGGCGCTGCACTACTTTCAGCTGCTCGCGCTCGCTGGCGATGATGTCGGTGAGCGCGGCGACCTGTGCGTGCAGCGAACCGATGTTGACCGCGGTCGTAACGATGTTGTCCGCCAGCGACAGGCGCGCCGCCTCGAGCTCGAAGCGCTCGTAATCGGTCTGCGCCGCGAGCGCCTCCACCTGGCGGCGCGAGGCGCCGAACAGGTCGAAGCGGTAGCTGACGTTGAGCGTCGCGCCGAAGACGTTATAAATCACGGCGGGCACCTGTGGCTCACCGAGCAGCGCTCCGGGTTCGCGCTGCCGCTCCGCCAGCCCCTGGGCGTCGACCTGCGGCAACAGCAGTCCGCCGCGGTTGGCCTTGTAGGTCTCGGCAGCGTTGAGCAGTGTCGCCTGTGCGGACTGCACCGTCGGGCTGTCCTTGAGCGCCTGGCGCATCAGCTCATCGAGCGTGCTTGAGTGAAACAGCGTCCACCAGTCGGCGGGGATGTCGCGGTCGGGCGCGAAGCTCTGTGCCGCGCCACCGGCACCGGGCGCGGCGACGGTGGCGGCGGGCTGCGGGTCGCGCGTGTAGTGAGTGGTGTCCGGGGCCCGGGGCGCGCGGAAGTCAGGCCCGACCGCGCAGGCGGACACCGCCACCGCGGTCACCATCGCAACGCCGAGCGCGCGCGCGTCCAGTCTCATTGCATCCTCCCGCACTGATCCACGGCCTTCACAAGCGCCTTCACCAGCCGCGAACGTTCTTCGGACGTGTACGGGGACAGCTGCAACAGCTCCCCGAACAACAGGCCGTTGACCGCCAGCAGCACCAGCGCCGAGCGCTCGAAGCCGCCGGGCAATTGCGCGAGCTCGTCGAGCAGTTCGCGGTAACCCGCGCGGCAGTGCGCCATGAGTTCCGGCTTGTCAGCAGCTGCGGCGATGAGCGCCGCGCCCGCCGCCTGGCGGTCCGGGTGCAGCTCCAGCAGCACGCGCACGCGCTCGCGGAACTGCTCCACACGGGTAGGCGTGCCGCCACGGCGCGCACAGCGCGCCGCGACCTGCGCCTCGACGTCAGTCAAATAGCGCTCGAGCATGGCCTCAAGGAGCGAATCCTTCGACGGAAAGTGATGCAGTAGCCCACCCTTACTCACCCCGGCGAATTTTGCGACCGCATCGAGCGTCAGGTGGCCGGCGCCGGTCTCAAGGACGGCTCGTTCGGCCGCATCCAGCAGGCGCTCGCGCGCCGGCGGGTGGGGGATGAGGTTGCGAAAATACATCGGCCGCGGACTGTACCGACCGGACGGTCTGGTCGCACTCCCCAATTAGATAGAGGCTCCCCATGTCGGATGCGCTGACGCACTACTTCAGCGGCGAGAAATCGGTCGGATGCATGTAGGTCGCCTCGATCTTCTCTACCGTCTTGTCGGCCTGCTCGGATTTCAGCATCTCCTGAAACCCCGGGTCGGCCCACATCGCCTGCCAGTTCTTTTTCGCCTCCTCGCGGTTGGGATGAGCCACCATAAAGACGAAGGTGCTGTTCAATGTGTGCTCCGCACCGGCGGCATCCTCGGCCACCCAGTAACCCACAACCTTAAGATCATGTTTGGCAAGTAGCTTTGAAGTTGTGTCGCGGAACCGTGTCTCCAGTGCCGGCATTTTGCCCGGCACAGCATGATAAATCCGAAGCTCGAATACACGATCGCTTGCGGCTTGATTGCCGTGCACCACGTTGGTCGTGACCACAGATCCGGCGGCAAAGGAAACCAGGGCGATACCGCAGGCAGTCATCCCTTTGAATTTCCAGTCCAGGGATTGCCAGCGCGCGACTATTAATACCCCCAGGCTTTTTGGAAATGCACTAAGTCTCATATAGCCTCCGACAGCTTCAGGTTGATGTTGTCAACCAGGTGTAATGGTTGCTTGATTCGGGTCTCGTAAGCCATGGGTTATCGTAATCACACGCGGCCGTTGTGCGCATGTGCCGAACTACTGCGGGCAGCGTGTGACTTTCGACCTATACCGCTGCGTCCGTGGTGCGGGTAGGCTTACGTCCGACCATGGATCCGCTGCAATTGCCCCGTACCCTGCTCTTCACCGGGATCGCGGCATGGCTGTGTGTGTCCCTTACTACTGCGATCGAGGCTCAATTCACGCTGCGTCTGCTCGCGTGGGCCTGTGCGAGTGCCGGCTTCATCGCTACTTTTCTCTGGAGCACACGCACTGCTCACCGCCGCCCCCTTATCGCCCTCGCGCTTCAGAGTGCATGTGCCGTCGCCATGGCGGCTCTCTTCTGCAATGGCTACGAGGGACTGCTACTGGTTCTGCTCGCCGCGCAGCTCGCACTCAGTAGCAGTTCTCAGTTCGGATTTGCTTTGATCGCGGTGCAGTCGCTGGCGCTGACTGTGGCAGTCGCCTCGCAATGGTACCCGCGGGCGGCGCTGCTGCTGGCGCCGCCGTACTTTGGCTTCCAGCTACTCATGTTCGCTGTCGTGCGCCTGTTGACTGAGGAGCGGCGCATGCGCGAGGAGGTGGTCCGCGCCCACGCGGAGCTGCTGCGGATGCAGAGCGCGCTTGCGGAGAAGAGCCGCGTCGAGGAGCGTTTGCGGATGACCCAGGAGCTTCACGATTCACTCGGCCATCATCTGGTCGCGCTGAGCCTGAATCTGGAGATCGCAGCGCATGAGTCGCAAGGAGCAGCGCGCGCAACCGTACGCGCCGCTCAGACGCAGGCGCGTGCGTTGCTGCACGACGTCAAGGAGATTGTGCATAGCTCCCGAGACGAGGCGCCGGTCGACCTGGGATCAGAAATCCACCGGCTCGCAGAGGAACTGCCACGGCCAAGGCTTCATGTGATCTGCCCGCCCGACCTGCAGGTGCAGGATGGACCTGCAAGCCGCGCGATGCTGCGCGCCGTACAGGAGATCGTCACCAACAGCATTCGTCATGGTGGAGCCGGAAACCTCTGGATTACGATCGAACGCACGGCGGACCAGTTGCGACTCTCAGCACGCGATGACGGTCAGGAGGTTCATGCCTTCGAGGAAGGCTTCGGGCTGAGCGGCATGCGCCAGCGGCTCGAGGCGCTCGGCGGTACGCTCACCGCGGCGCCTGGGGCTGCGGGAGGCTTCGAGGTCTGTGCAGCACTGCCGTGTCAGGAGCGCGAACCGGGATGATTCGCGTGCTGCTCGCGGACGACGAGCAACTTATCCGGCAGGGCTTTCGCCGGCTGCTGGAGATGTTCGCGGACATACAGGTGGTCGCCGAGGCGGCGGACGGCGAGCAGGTGCTCGCAGAGCTTGCGCGGCTCGAGATCGACATCGTCCTGCTCGACGTCCGCATGCGACGCATGTCGGGGCTGGAGGTGCTCGATGCGCTGAAGGGCCGCGCAACACGGCCAAGCTGCCTGGTACTTACGACCTTTGACGACCCCGAGCTGCTGCTCGAAGCGGCGCGGCGCGGCGCGGCTGGATTTGTCTCCAAGGATATAGAGCTCGAGGAGCTCATCGCGGCTATTCGGGCTGTGGCGGCCGGAGCAAACTGGTTCCAGCCAGCGCTCACATCGAGTCTGCGGCAGGCGCTCCTGCGGCGCAGGAACGGTGCGCTCGCGCAGGACTGCGGGACCCTCACCGAGCGAGAGATTGAGGTGCTGCGGCTGATGGCCGGAGGGTTAACGAACCGGCAAATTGCTCAATCGCTGCGGACCGCCGAGGGTACGGTCAAGAATCAGGTTTCCAGCATTCTTGCGAAGATGGCGGTTCCGGATCGGACCCTGGCAGTGCTGACCGCAATCGATGCGGGAATAGTTTGACGGGCTCACGGCGGCGTCGGCCCCTCGCTGACGCGCACCAGGTCCTGCGGGCGCAGCCATTTGCGGAACGCCGCCTGGACCGCTGCGCCATCAAGCTCGATGTAGTGGTGCGCCGCGATAGTGGGTTCATCCAGCGGCAGCCCGAGGTCGCTGCGCGCGAGCATGCCGCGGGCGATTTCCGCGATGCCCGCCTCGCTTAAGGGCAGCTGACGCAGGAGACACGCTTTGACGCGGGTCAGCTCATCGGCACCCACCGCGGTGTCCTGCATGGCGGTTACCTCGCGCGACACCATGCTGGCCGCCTTCACCACGTTGACCGGGTCGCTGGCGTACTCGACCAGGTAGACGCTGCGGGTGCGTCCTGCCTGCAGCACGGACTCCACCGAGTACACCAGGCCCGCGTTCTTGCGCAGGTCGATACTGAGGCGCGTGGCATAGAAGCTGCCGCCGAGTACCGCATTACCGAGGTGCAGGGCGTAGTAGTCCGGATCCGAACGCGTCAGGGCAAGCGTGTGCGCCAGAATCACGCGATCCTGGACGCGGCTGGCATCCGGCACCGCGATGGTGCCGGCGCGGTTGGCAGGCGCCGGCGGCAGATCGATCGCCGGCGCGGGACCGTCGGCCTTCCAGGCGCCGAAGTATTTTCCAACCGCGGCGCGCGCGGCCTCCGCAGTGACCTTGCCGATCACCACGATGGTGGTCAGATCGGGCCGGAACACGCGCTGGTAGTAGGCGCGCACCATGGCGGGGTCGAGTCCGCGCACCGACTCGGGCGTCGACATGCGCAGGCTCGGATCCTCGGGCGGAAACAGCGCCGCGCGCAGCGAACGTTGTGTCAGGAAGCCGGGGCTCGCGTTGCGGGCGGCGACGCCGAGGGCCAGCTGGCCGCGAATGACGGTAAGTCCCGCATCGGGAAGCCCCGGGTGCAGTTCGTTGTCGGCCAGCAGTTGCAGCGCGCGATCGAAGTGTTCCGCGAGTGCCTGCACCGAAAAGTCGGTGCCGGCGTGTTCCTGTGCGCCGATGGCATCCAGGGCCTCCTGGAACGCCACCCGGTCCAGGCCCTCGCTGCCCCAGGTCAGGAGCCGATCGAGTAACTGGGCAGCGCCCTCCTGGCCCTTGAACTCCTCGGTTTCCGGCCGGTTGCGGATGTGACCGTAGACGCTCACGGTGTCGCTGACGTCTTCGGGCTGCACAATGAGGGTGAGGCCGTTAGGCAGCGTGCTGACGAGCGGTCGCACTGTTGAGGCCGGAACCTCCAGCCGCTCCAGCGCCTTTTGTGCCCACGGCGGCAGGGCGGTCGGGTGCGCTTCCCCGAGAGCGATCGATTCCTGGCCACCGAATCCGCCGCCGGAGGGCACGGGGGCGCCTGAGCCGCGCGGCAGCATGACGCCGGTGATGGCGTCCTTGAGATCGAGGTACTTGTGCGCCACGCGGTTGACGTCCGCGACCGTCACCCGCTCGATCCGCGCAAGGTCCTCATCCGGGGATGAAAGCCCATAAAGCGCGAGCGCGTCCGACCACACCGAAGCGAGTTCGGGAATGGAGTTGCGCTGCAGCTGCGCGGCGCTACGCTCCTGCAGCTTGGCTGCCTCGACCAGTTCCGCCGGCACGCCCTCGCGCGCCACGCGCGCGAGGATGGCGCGCACTTCGCTCTCGAGGGCCCTGGGGTCATCGCCGCTGGTGAAGGAGAGCGCCGCGTAGGCAAGGCTCGCCTCGGGCAAGGGATCAAGGGCGAACTCCGCGGCGATTGCCTTGCCCTTCGGCACCAGGCCATAGAGCTCGAAACGGTGGCTGCTGAGCACATCCGCGAGCACTTCCAGCGCGGCAAAGTCCGCATCCTTCGGGCCCGGCACGCGCATCGCGATCATGAGCGAGCCGTTCGGCCGGTCGGTGTCCACCGTAAAGGAGGCGCTCTTCACCGCTGTCAGATGCACGCGCGGCTTGGCGGGGAGTTTTCTGGCCGCCAATCCTCCGAACAGCCGCCGCACTTCGCTCAGGGCGGTTTGCGGATCGACGTCGCCCGCGACCACGAGGATCGCATTGTTGGGCGCGTACCAGGTGTCGTGGAAACTCTTCAGCATCCGTGCGCTGGTTTTGTCGAACGAGGGGCGGGTGCCGAGCGCGTCGTGCTCGTACGGGGTGCCGGCGAACATGCGCGCGCGCAGCTTCTCGTACAGCCGGTAGGAAGGCTCGGACATGTCCTGTGCCACCTCCTGCTCGATCGCGCCGCGCTCCTTGTTCCATTCTTCCGGCTCGTCGAGGACCGCGCGCATGCGCAGTGCCTCGATGTGCAGCGCCACGTCCAGATCCTCCGCGGGCACCGTGAACAGGTACTGCGTGAGGTCCTCGCGCGTGTTGGCGTTGAAGTCGCCCCCAACGATGCTGCCGATATCCGCGAGCTGTTCGGCGGTCAGCCCCGGGCTGCCGCGGAACATCATGTGTTCCTGCGCATGCGCCGTGCCGGGAAACCCCGCCGGGGCCTCGTCAGAACCCACCAGGTAGTTGACCGAGGTCGCCACCACCGGCGCCAGGGCGTTGCGCACGATGACGACGCGCAGCCCGTTGGGCAGTGTGGCGCGCAACACACCCGCTTCGCCGCCGGCGGCCGCTTCCTGTGGCGTGGCTGAGGCGGCGCCTGGCGCGCCGGCGAGAGCTGCGATGATGGCGGCGAGCAGGGCGCCGGCGCGCGTAAGCGCTCGCGCGTGAGGGTAGTGCGGCATGGCGAATTCCCGTGTTGGAGAGCGCGAGTATATGCGATCACGCCGGCGCGCCATGTTTCGCCACAAAGCAGCGCCCGGTTGCCGTTTTTGCATCATTCGACGGCCTTTGCCCCGCGCTCAAATGGCAGTCGTGGCGGCAACGCATATTCGTTCCCGCACCGACAAGCAACAGGAGGTCACATGAGGACTTTAACTTCGAAGCTGCGCCTGGGCGCGCTCGGCCTGGGATTGAGCGGCTGTCTTACCGGCTTGCCAGCGCTCGCGGGCGTGGCGGGTGACGCGGACGCCCCCGAGGCCCGTCCGTCCCGCCAGCAGAACATCGGTTTCGCCACCGGCGTCACCGTCGGCGCGGTAGCCGCGGGGCCGCTGGGCGCGCTGGTGGGCGCCGCCGCCGGTGCCTGGCTCGGGGACCGTTATCACCGCCAGCAGCAAAGCGCGGCGACCCTGAGCGCGGACCTGGGAAAGAGCGAGGCGCAGCGCGCGCAGCTCACAGCCCAGGTCTCCCAGCTCGATGATTCCCTCGCGCAGGCGCACACGCGCGGTGCGCAGCTCGACGCGACCCTGCAACAGGCCGATCAGATCGGCCTGGACGTGAGCTTTCGCACCGACGACACGCAGCTCACCGTGCAGGAAATACCGCCGCTGTTGAAACTCGGCGCGCTCGTGGCCAGCCTGCCGCAGGCCCGGCTGCGCATCGCCGGCTATGCCGATCCGCGCGGCACGGTTGCCTACAACGAGCTGTTGTCGCGGCGGCGCGCGCAAAGTGTCGCCGCCATGCTTACGGCCGCCGGGGTACCGGAAGAACGCATCAGCATCGAGGCGCATGGCAAGGCGGAGGCTGCCGCTGCGGACGGTGACCTGGATGCTTATGCCCTCGAGCGACGGGTGACCGTGCGGGTCGAGCTGTCCGCAGCCGCGCAGGTTGCGCAGCGTGACTAGGGCCCTGGCGGACGGCTGGCAAGGCGCGCCGCGATGGTTGCAGGCGCGCGGCGCGCCCTTGCGGATCAGTCCGCGGTCTTTGGCCCGGCTGAGGCTTCCAGCGCCTGCGGTGTAAAGAGCTGTTCATTGAGCCCGGTATTGAGCTTCACGTCAGTGATACTCAGTATCGTGCGGGTGCCCTCGCGCACCGTGTGCACCTCGGTATGGCGTACTCCCCAGATACCCGACAAACGACGCAGTTGCGTGGCGTGCAAGGTGCGCACCTTCGCGCCCTGGTCATCAAACATCTCGGCATAGATAATCACGGGTGCATCCTGCGCGACCCAGTAGTGCAGGAACTTGTACTGTGAGTCTGCCCGATCAAGCGGCGTCGCCTCGATCTTGTAGGTCTTGTGACCGTCAATCAGCTCGGTATCGCCAAGCAGGCGGTAAGAATAATCATCGAGCGCACGTTCCTGAATATCCTCGAAGCTGAAATCGGTACCCAGAAAGCGCTCGGTGCGCTGCTGCACGGCGACCGCGCGCACCCGCTGGATTGCCGGTACGTAGAGGTATTGACGGGCGCTGGCCCCCGGCCGGCTGATGGATAGCAGCGCCACGCCACGGATCTCCTGCGGATCGGAAAACACCACCAGGGTCCGTCGCTCGCCGGGTGCGCCGATCCGGCTGACGGTGAACTTCTTCTGTGTGCTGTGACCGTCCTTGTCAAATATCTCGAAGCCTGCCTTGATGAGCGCATCGTGGCTGGTGTCCTGCCGATAAACGCCCTCGATGATGGCGCGTGCATCGCTCGGTCCGCCGCTCGCCTGCAGACTCGCAGCCAGCAGCAGTGCGCCTGCGCAGCGGCTCCAGGCAACGCGCGCCGCGTGCCCGCGGGCTGCGCGGGAAGTTTCATTCATAGCCAATGGCCTCAACGACCTGAACCTGCATGGCGCGGCGCGCTGGGAGCCAGGCGGCCACGAGCGACACCGCTGTCACCAGCGGCAGACTCTCCAGAATCAGCTGCCACGGAAAGACGTAGGGAACATCGTAGCCGGCCAGCACCGTGGATACCGTATGTGACATGAACTGTATGTTGAACAATGCGGCGATGGCGCCCACCAGCACGCCGACTATCGAAATGGTCAGGGCCTCGAGCAGCACCACCTTTGCGATCTGGGAGCGCAACCCACCGAGCGCGCGCAGAATGCCGAACTCCCGGCGCCGCTCCATGGCCGAAATCAGCAGGGTATTGGCGATGCCGACCACGGCCACGATGATCGCGACGACCAGCTGCATGTAGTTGAGCAGAAAAAACTGGTCAACCAGTCCGGAGATCCAGCCACGGAACTGCGCATTGGTGTAGACCAGAGCATGCTCGTTGCCGGCGGTGAGGCGTTCAATCCGCGCCTTTACTGCCGTGGGGCTGGCGCCGGGCTTGAGACTGATATCCACAAAATCGACGGCATCATCGTGCCAGTACTGCTTGTAGAGACCCCGATCCATGAAAATCGATCCCTTATCGGAGCGGTAGTCCTCGACTATGCCGAGAATCGGCAGATCCAGGACGCCCGCGGGCGCATTGATGTGGACGCGGCTGCCCACCCCGGCACTCCAGCGGGCAGAGAAATTCCTGGAGACCAGTACTCCTTGTCCCCGTGGCAGCAGCTTGCGCACGGTCTCTCGGTTGCCGCCGAGCACGGCATCCGCAGCACGCGCGAGAAACCCATCCATCTCGATAGCGATCACCGCGGCCGCGTCGCCCCGGTAGGGGATCAGCGTGAAGCGCACGTTCTCGACGCGTTCGACTTCCGGCAAAGCGGCAATCTCGCGACCGAGATCCTCGCTGAAATGATAAGAGGTCGAGCGCAACAGTGCCGAGGTGGCCACGAACAGATCCGCATTGAGCATGCGGCTGGTCCAGCGGTCAATCATGTGACGATAGCTCTGGATGTAGGCGCCGGTCGAGTAGACAAACATCAGGCTGATCATCAACGCGCCGACCGTGGCGGCGCTGCGGCGCGGGGATTGGATCATCGCATCGACCGCGAGTGCTCCTTCCGAGCCGCCAGTCCAGTCGAGCACCGGCCGCAGCAGGCGCGCAACCCAATGCACGAGCACCGGCATGAGGATAGTCAGGCCCAGCAGCATCAGGCCCGCAAAGGCAAACTGCGAGGTCATGCCCACGCGCGCAGGAGCAAAACCGACCAGCAGCGAGCTGAGCAGTATTAAGCCAGCGCCGAGCGCGGCGCGGCCCCAGCCGAGCGTGCTCTCGCGTTGGCGCGCCTCGATGTTGTGTAAAGCGAGGATCGGATCCAGATGCGCGGCGGCGCGCGCCGGAAACCAGGCACCCGTCAGGGAGGCGGCGACGCCCAGCGCCAGGGCAGTGAGCACCAGTTCGGAGTGCAGACGCGGCGCTACCGCGGTTGAAACCACGCCGTACACCGAGGCGGCGATCGAGCTCATGACCCTGTTGGCCTCGGCGGCTGCCAGGAAGCCGCCCGTTATGCCCAGCAGCGAGCCGCAGACGCCCATAACGAGCGCCTCAGCCAGGAACATGGCATTGATGTGGGCACGCTCGACACCCACTGCCCTGAGGATGCCGATTTCCTTCCAGCGCTGGCCAATTGCGATCGTAAAGGAGTTGAAGATCAGGTAAACACCGACCAGCAACGCGATGAAGCTGGTGATCAGCATGCCGAGGCGCATGGCCGTCACCGCATTCTCCAGCGCCTGGCCACGCATTCGCGGCTGTTGGACCTCGAGTCCCGCAGGCAATCGCGTGCGCAGACGCGCCTGCAGGTCCTCGACCGAAATACCTGGGGCGTTCTTCAGGTCAATGCGGTCAAAATTGCGGCCGCGACCAAACACGACCTGCGCCGAATACACATCCATCACCGCTATATTGCCGTCGAACACTGCGCCGATACCGGTGGGCTTGAACAACCCCTGCACCGTAAAGTCCTTGCGCCCGTGGGCGGTGAACAGCGGTACGCGGTCACCAATGTTCACGCCATGACGCTCGGCAAAGGCGCGCGACAGCAGGATCGAATAGGGCTGCGCGAGGTAGGTGAGTGGATCGGCGATCTGCGACGCACTGCGGTCAAACTCATACTGGCGCAATTGCTGATCGCCGGTGGTGTCGACGCCGAGGATCAGCAGATTGCCTTCCTCTGCTAAGCCGGTGCGCACGATGACTTCAATCACCGGTTCGGCGACCTGCACGCCGGGCGTGCCGCGCACCGCGTCCAGTGTGGCCTCGGGAAAGCCGGTTTCACCGGCGCTCACTTGCAGGGTTGATTGTCCGGCGAGGCGCTCAACGGTGAGCGCCAGCGAGGCCAATAACGCGGTGTTGGCCGTGCTGACGGCGAAGTACACCCCCACCCCGAGAGCGATGCCAAGAGCCGTAAGCAGCAGGCGCAGCCGATGCGTAAGCCACTGTCGCGAGCTGATTTGAAAGAGCGCGCCGAGCATCAGCCGCGGTCGTCCCGCACGATGCGGCCATCATGCAGGGTTACAACGCGTTGACAGAAGCTTGCGGCCTCGGCGTTGTGGGTCACCAGCAGCAGCGTGCTCTTGTATTCCTGCCGCAGCTCATCCAACAGGCGCAGAATCTCTGCCCCGGTCGTTGAGTCAAGATTGCCGGTGGGCTCATCGGCCAGCAGCAGCGGTGGCCGGAAAATGAGCGCGCGCGCCAGCGCCACGCGCTGCCGCTCGCCTCCTGAGAGTTCATCAGGCCGGTGAGCGGTTCTATGCGCCAGGCCCACCCGCTCGAGCATAGTATTGGCGCGGGTTTCCGCGGCCCGCCTCCTGTGCCCCTGGAGTCGCAGCGGTAGGGCGACATTCTCGGTGGCGTTGAGCGTGGGCAATAAGTTGAAGGTTTGGAAGACCATGCCGATCTTCTCGCGCCGCAGCCGCGTGCGCTCATCATCCGCGAGCCTTGAGAGTTCCACGCCCTCGATGCTGACGGAGCCTGAGCTCGGCTCATCCAGCCCGCAGGCCAGATGCAGGAGCGTGGATTTGCCGGAGCCTGATGGCCCCATGACCGCGACGCGCTCCAGCGGGCCGATGCGCAGATTCACGCCGCTTAACACGGTCAAACTGCGCGTGTTGGCGTAACTCTTACTGACGTTAGTGAAATTCAGCATTTGCCAGTCCGAGTCGATTGCTGTGGAGTCTAGCGCGGGCCGGCCAGGCACCGCCAAATCCCCGCATCAGGGTCTTAGCAGATGCCCGGCAATACTTCGGTACACCACCCTCGAGAGCATCAGCTAGAATTTCCTGGCATGAATGCCGGCGCCACACGCTCATGAACCCAGGCCTGGTTCGCCTCGACAGCACGGTGGCGGCGGAGCTGTCCGAACCACCCGCCGAGCGCCTGCTCGCCGGCAGTCCGCAGCTACAGGTGAGAAATTACTTCGCCGACACCAGCCAGCAGTTTTTCGCCGGCCGCTGGTCCGCCACGCGCGGCAAGTGGCGCGTGCGCTATACCGAGAACGAGCTGTGCGTGATGACCGCCGGGCGGGTGGTAATAGAGAGTGAGCGCGGCGAGCGCAGCACTTTCGGACCGGGGGACGCGTTCGTAGTGCCGGCAGGCTTTGCCGGCACCTGGGAAGTCCTGGAGGACTGCTCCAAGATCTACGCGATCTTCGAAAGTCGCGCTTAAGCTGCTGCGCAGGCCGCCGGCGCTTCTGACATAACACGCTATCGGCTTGAAACCCGTCGCAGATCCACGACGGGCTGCTTTCGACACTCCTCTTATACATGTGACGCTTCAGGGCATCAGCGGAAATCCCGTTAGCTTGCGAGGTGTGCCGTGGAACCCGTGGTCGTAACTGCAACGCGCCTGAGCGCATTCAATGTGTCGGAGATGGAAATGCTTGTGGGCAGCGTCATCGTGATCGCGCTGCTGGCGTGGATGGTGTTCTCGCGCGTACGGCGCGCACACAACCATCAGCCGCATCAGCAGCGGCACGCCTGATAAGGGTCCGCAGGAGTCCCTAAGCGCACGGGCGCATTGCCCGCGCGCCGTAAACCGCGCGCAGCCGTGTACGCTGCGTGGCGCTATTTTCCGCGCAGCACGTCGCTCAACGTGCCGAACATCTCATCGATCTGCTCAGGGGTAACGATGAGTGGCGGCGAGAGCGCCAGGATGTCCGCGGTCTGACGCACCAGCAGACCGCGCTCGAAACACTTCCTATACACCTCGAAGGCCCGTGCTCCGGGCTTGCCGGCGAGCGGCGCCAGCTCCAGCCCGAGAATGAGCCCGTAGTTGCGCACATCGATGACGTGCGGCAGCCCCTGCAACGCATGCGCGGCGGCTTCCCACCTGGCGGCGAGTGTTTTGGCGCGCGTCAGCAAGCCCTCGCGGTGGTACAGATCGAGGGTCGCAAGACCCGCAGCGCACGCCACCGGGTGGGCCGAGTAGGTGTAGCCATGGAAGAGCTCGATGCCGTCCGGGCCCTGCATGAAAGTGTCGTACACGGTCTTGCTGACGAGCACCCCGCCCATCGGCACGCAGCCGTTGGTCAACCCCTTGGCTAGCGTGAGCAGGTCCGGCGTGACGCCGAACTCCTGGGCCGCAAACGGCGCGCCCGTGCGGCCGAAGCCGGTGATCACCTCGTCGAATATCAGCAGAATTCCGTGCCGGTCGCAGATCTCGCGCAGGCGCTTGAGGTAGCCCTGCGGCGGGATCAGCACGCCGGTCGAGCCTGCGATCGGCTCGACGATCACGGCGGCGATGGTGGACGCATCATGCAGCGCCACGAGCCGCTCGAGTTCATCGGCGAGATGTGCGCCGTGCGCCGGCGCGCCCCGCGAGAAGGCATTCTTCGCCAGATCATGCGTGTGCGACAGATGGTCGACTCCGGGCAAGAGCGCTGTCGACCAGGCCTTGCGGTTCGACGAGATGCCGCCGACCGATATGCCGCCGAAGCCCACGCCGTGATAGCCGCGCTCGCGGCCGATGAGACGTGTGCGGGTGGCGTCACCGCGCGCCCGGTGCCAGGCGAGGGCGATCTTCAGCGCCGTGTCGACGGCCTCGGAGCCGGAGTTGGTGAAGAACACATGATCGATGCCCGCGGGCGCGATTTTCACCAACTCGTTGGCGAGCGCGAATGCGCCTGGGTGCGCCAGCTGGAAGGGCGGCGCGTAGTCCAGGGTTTCCAGCTGCTGTGCCACCGCCGCGGTGATCTCACGACGGCCGTGACCGGCGTTGACGCACCACAGTCCCGCGACCCCATCGAGGATTTGCCGTCCCTCCGGGGTCCAGTAATGCATGCCACTCGCGCGCGCCAGCAGGCGCGGACTCGCCTTGAACTGCCGGTTGGGTGTGAAGGGCAGCCACAGCGCCTCCAGATCGGAACGCTGCAGAGACGGACTTGAGTTCGGCATGGCGGGCTCGATGCGCCCGGCGGCGCGGTGCGGTTGAACATGGGACGGTGCGAATGATAAATAAAGTGGACAACAACAGCCACGAAAGCGATATTTCGGCCCTTATTGTCTAGAATCCTAAACACCATGACCATAGACGTCGGGGCGCGCCTGCGCAGCGTCCGAACCACGTTTGGCCTGTCCCAGCGCGAGCTGGCGCGCCGTGCGGGAGTCACTAACGGACTCATCTCTCTTATTGAGCAGAACCGCGTGAGTCCCTCGGTGAGCTCGCTTAAGAAAGTGCTCGACGGCATACCGATGCCGCTGGCCGAATTTTTCACCATGGACCTGAGCGTGGCGCCGCAGGCCTTCTTCGGCGCCGATGAGCTTGTGGAGCTCGGCAACCCGGAGGTTTCCCTGCGCCTGGTGGCCGCCCAGCGCAACGCACGGGCGCTGACAGTGCTGCACGAGCGCTACGCCCCCGGTGCCGCCACCGGCGAGGAAATGCTGGCGCATCGCGGAGAGGAGGCGGGAGTTGTGATCCGCGGCCGGATCGAACTCACCGTGGGCGGTGCCACGCGCGTACTCGGGCCCGGCGAGGCTTATTATTTCGCCAGCCAGCTCCCGCACCGCTTCCGCAACGTCGGGCGCGAGGCGTGTGAGATCATCAGCGCCTGCACGCCGGCGACGTTTTGATTCGCAAGGTCCATCAACATGAACGCAAAACCTGACAGCATTTCCTGGCACGAACGGGCGCGCACGCTGCAGTTTCGTACCCAGGCCTTCATCGCCGGCCGCTACGCGGACGCCGCCTCCGGCGCCACCTTCGACTGCATCAACCCCGCCACCGGCAAGCTGCTGGCGCGGGTCGCATCCGGGGACCAGGAAGACATCAACCGGGCGGTGAGTTCCGCGCGCGCGGTGTTTCGCGAGGGCAGCTGGGCGAATCTTGCGCCCGCGGAGCGCAAGCGGATCCTGCTGCGTTTTGCGGATCTGGTCGCGGCGCATCGCGATGAGCTGGCATTGCTTGAAACGCTCGACATGGGCAAGCCGATCAACGACAGCCTGAAGGTGGATGTCCCCGGCGCCGCGCGCTGCATCCGCTGGTACGCGGAAGCGATCGACAAGGTGTACGACCAGGTAGCCCCCACCGGACACGACGCGCTCGCCCTGATCACGCGCGAGCCCATGGGAGTCGTCGGCGCCATCGTGCCGTGGAACTTTCCGCTGCTCATGGCGGCGTGGAAGTTCGCGCCCATACTGGCCGCGGGCAATTCACTGGTGCTCAAGCCTTCCGAGAAATCCCCGCTTACCGCGATCAAGGTCGCGGAATTGGCGGTTGAGGCCGGCATTCCGCCCGGAGTACTGAATGTCGTGCCGGGCCTTGGCCAGACCGCGGGCAAAGCACTCGCCCTGCACATGGATGTGGACTGCATCGCCTTCACCGGCTCGACTGCGACCGGCAAGCAGATCATGCAGTACGCGGGGCAATCGAACCTCAAGCGCCTGTCGCTCGAGTGCGGCGGCAAGTCGCCCAATATCGTGATGGCGGACTACCCGGACCTGGATCGCGCCGCCAAGGCCGCCGCGTTCGCCATTTTCTTCAACCAGGGCGAGATGTGTTCCGCAGGTTCGCGCCTGCTGGTGCACGAGAGCATCAAGGAGGCGCTGCTGGAAAAAATCCAGGCGGTGAGCCGCAAGATGCAGCCCGGCGATCCGCTGGATGGGGCCACGCGCCTGGGCGCGATAGTCGATGAAGTGCAGATGAAGCGCGTGCTGGGATACATAGACTCCGGGCGTGACGATGGCGCCGCGTTGCGCTTCGGCGGACGCCGCGTGCGCGAGGACAGCGGCGGTTACTTCATCGAACCGACCGTATTCGAGGCTGTGAAGCCCAACATGACGATTGCGCGCGAGGAGATTTTCGGCCCGGTGTTGTCGGCGATGACCTTCAAGAGCGTCGAGGAGGCGATTGAGATCGCCAACGATGTGATCTACGGACTCGCCGCCGCGGTGTGGACCCGCGACGTGACGACCGCGCACCGCACGGCGCGGGCGCTGCGTGCCGGCACGGTGTACATCAACTGCTACGACGCGGATGACCTGACCGTGCCCTTCGGCGGCTACAAGCAGTCGGGCATTGGGCGCGACAAGTCGCTGCATGCGCTCGAGAAGTACACGGAGATGAAAACGACGTGGCTTGACCTCTCATGAGGGTGAGGCCGTCGCCTGGGCTCGCGTGAGCTCAGGTTCCCTCAAGCTCCTGGTCAGTGCGCCGCGCGGCCTGACAGATATTCTGGCGCGTGAGCTTACGGGGCTGGGCGCACAGGAGGTGCGCGAACGCTCCACCGGCGTGGTCTTAAGTGGCGCGCTGGAAGTCGCGTACCGCGCCTGCCTGTGGTCGCGCGTAGCCAACCGTGTGTACCTCGAAGTGGCGCATTTTCAGGCGCGCGACGCCGGCGAGTTCCACGCCGCCGTGCAGGCGCTCGACTGGTCAGCGCACCTGCAGCCCGGGGCGACACTGGCGTGCGACTTCACGGGCCGTCATCCGACGATCACCCACACCCATTTCGGCGCGCTTAAGCTCAAGGACGGCATCGTCGACGCCCTGCGCCTTGCCACCGGTGCGCGGCCGGATGTAGCGCGCGAGCGTCCGGACGTCAGGGTGCATGCGCACGCGCACGGCACTGCGATCACCATTTCCATCGATCTGTCGGGCGAGAGCCTGCACCGGCGTGCCTACCGCGGCGCCGCTGGTGAGGCGCCGTTGAAGGAGAACGTGGCGGCGGGTGTGCTGCTGCGGTCCGGGTGGGCGGAGCTCGCCGCACAGGGTGCGGAGTTCCTGGATCCCCTGTGCGGTTCGGGCACTTTCTGCATCGAGGCCGCGCTCATCGCCGCTGATCGGGCGCCGGGACTGATGCGCGAGCATTTCGGATTCCTCGGCTGGCGCGGCCACGATGCGCAGCTGTGGGCGCGGCTGCGTGCGGAGGCCGAGGCGCGCGCGCTCGCCGGGGCGGGCACGCGTGCCGTCGTGCGCGGGACCGATCGCGACCGGCTGGCAATCGGCAACGCGCGCGACAACGCCCGCCGTGCGGGCGTCGGGGGGTTCGCTCGTTTTGAACTCGGCCTGCTCGCAGACGCCGCGCCCGCCACCGCCGACTCACCCGCCCGGCCGGGGCTCCTGTGCACTAATCCCCCGTACGGCGTGCGTCTCGAGGACCACGAAGCCGCGCGGGCGATTCATCGCGAGCTCGGTGCGGTGCTGCGCGAGCGCTTCCAGGGCTGGAGCGCCGCGATCCTGATTGGCACACCGGAGCTCGGCATGGAACTTGGGCTGCGCGCGTATCGCACCCATGCCATCTGGAACGGCGCTATCGAGTGCCGCCTGCTGCGCATCAAGGTCGAGGCGGGCAGTGCCCGCGAGCCCGGCATGCTCGGCAAGGGCATCGCGCACCTCAAGGACACCCCGGGCGCGCGCATGTTCGCCAACCGCCTGGGGAAGAATCTGAAGCGGCTGCGAAGCTGGGCCAGGCGCGAGGGCGTCTCCTCGTACCGCGTCTACGACGCTGACATGCCCGAATACGCCTTCGCCATTGACCTGTATCACACGCTCGGACCCGATGAGTCGTGGCTGTACGTGCAGGAATACGCGGCTCCCGCGGAGATTGAGCTGGAGGCGGTGCGCAAGCGCCGCGGCGAGGTACTGGCGAGCCTTGCGGAGGTGACCGGGGTTGCGCCCGAGCGCGTGCGCGTGCGCACGCGGCGCCGTACCCAGCGCGGTGAGCAGTACGAGAAGCTGGATGAGCGCGAGCACTTCCAGGTGGTGGAGGAGGGGGGGCTGAAGTTCCGCGTGAACTTTGAGGATTATCTGGACACGGGACTGTTTCTCGATCACCGCATCACGCGCGCGCGGCTGCGGGAGGCTGCCCGCGGTGCGCGTTTCCTCAACCTGTTTGCCTACACCGGCACGGCCACGGTGTACGCGGCCGCGGGTGGCGCGGCGGCGAGCACCTCGGTCGACCTGTCACGCACTTACCTGGAGTGGGCGCAGCGCAACCTCGCCCTGAACGACCTGCGCAGCAGTTCGCATGCGTTCATACAGGCGGACTGCCGGCGCTGGCTCGAGGACGCAGCGCGCGCCCCCGAGCGCTATGACCTGGTGTTCCTTGATCCGCCGACGTTCTCCAACTCCAAGCGCATGGAAGGGGTGCTGGATGTCGAGCGCGATCACCCCGAGCTCATCAACGCCTGCGCGCAGGTGCTGGCGCCAGCGGGTCTGATCGTCTTCTCAAGCAATGCGCAGCGCTTCCGTCTCGCGGAAACCCTGACCGAACGCTATGAGATCCGCGATGTCTCGGCGGCGACGCTGCCGAAGGATTTCGAGCGCAACCCGCGCATCCATGCGTGCTTCGAGCTGCGCCCCCGCTATCCGGTCGGCGCATGAACGATCGCGAGGAGCCACGGTGAAATCGTTCGCGAACCGGCCCCGGCACTCCGCACCACTGCGGGTGACCAGAGGGCGCTATCAGTTCCTCATCCAGGGCCTGCCGAGCAACGTACTGCGCGATCTGTTCCACCATTTCATGACGATCGGCTGGCCGCGGCTGTTCGCGACTCTGGCTGCCTTTTTTATCTGCTTCGACCTCTTGTTCGGCCTGCTCTATCACCTGGTACCCGGATGCATCGCCAATCTGAATCCGCCCGGTTTCGCCGGCGCGTTTTTTTTCAGTGTCGAGACCTTCGCGACCGTGGGCTATGGGGACATGCATCCGCAGACGCTCTACGGGCATCTGGTCGCCATGGTCGAGATTTTCGCCGGGGTTATGTCACTGGCGCTTATCACCGGCATCATGTTCGCGCGCTTCTCGCGTCCCCGCGCCCGCTTCCTGTTCACCCGCAACGCCGTGGTGCGGCCGATCGACGGCCGCACGACCTTCGTGGTGCGCGCCGCCAACGAGCGCCAGAACATCGTCAAGGATGCCTCGGCGCAACTACACCTGTTGTACGACGACACGACCGTCGAAGGCATGAACCTGCGCCGCATCGTCGATCTGCCGTTATTGCGCTCGCAGCATCCGATGTTTTCTCTCGGCTGGACCATCATGCACGTCATCGACGCGACGAGTCCGCTGCGCGGAGAAACCGCGCAGTCGCTACGCGCGAAGGATGCGAGCATCATCCTCAGCGTGATGGGCACGGATGACACGACCGGCCAGGTGTTGTCGGCGCGGATGGAATATACGAGTGAGAGTATTCACTGGAACGCGGCCTTTCCGGACCTCCTGGAAGAAGACGCAGACGGAACTCTGCGCGTTGACTACGGCCGATTTGACCAGGTCGAGCCGCTCGCGAACGTTGACGAACCGCCGCGTCCGGGAGGCGACGCTGCCGAAGGACTCTAAGCGCAATCCGCGCGTCCCCAAGTGCTTCGAGTTGCGGCCCCGCCGGGCTAGCCAGAATACTCGAGTTATAGCCCGATTACGGCCTTATATAGGCTAACTCTGTCTTAAAAGCCTTCTTAGAGGCTATTAATATTAGTATGGATATAGCTTAAAATAGGGCTATATTATAAAATATACTCATTAATAGGCCCTATTGAGGCTTTAAATGGAATCATCCAAAACAACCGTGGAGCTCGAAGAGCTGCTCGGCTCGCGGCTGCGGGAGCTGCGACTGCTCAAGAACGTGGATCAGAAGTCCCTCGCCGGGCGCGCGGGCGTCTCTCTCAACGCGCTAAAACACCTGGAGTCCGGCAAGGGGGCACGCGTCAACTCCCTGATGAAAGTCCTGCGCGCTCTGGAGCGAGTCGACTGGCTGGATACCCTGGCGCCGGTTGTTTCCATCAGCCCGATACAGATGCTGAAGAGGGAGAGCCGCGAACCCAGGCGCGCCCGCCGCAGGGCGCGTGGGCGTGCGCGTGTATAGGCCCGTCAACCTCGTCGAGGTTCGGGCCTGGAACCGTCTCGTCGGCGCCGTGGCGATCGAGCCCCGCTTGAACTACTACGCCTTTGAATATGACCCCGCCTTCATCAAGAGCGCGATTGAACTCGCACCGCTGAGCATGCCGCTGGCGCAAGCGCAGCGACCATTCATTTTTCCGGACCTGGCTGAACTGACCTACAAGCGTTTACCGGCGATGCTGGCGGACTCGCTGCCCGATGATTTCGGCAACAGCCTGGTCAATGCCTGGATGGCCAATCAAGGTGTCGCTGCCAGCGACATCAGCGCCCTGGACCGGCTCGCGTACATGGGCAAGCGCGGCATGGGGGCACTGGAATTTCGTCCTGCACGTGGCCCGACGCCCAGGCGCGCGACCGCCATCGTGCTGTCCGAGCTGGTGGAGAGCGCGCGGCGCGCCGTACACGGCCAGTTCGCTGGTGACTCGCACGCTGAGGCCGCGCTGAAGCAGCTGATCTCGGTGGGCACATCTGCCGGCGGCGCCCGAGCGAAGGCCACGATTGCCTGGAACCCGCGCACCGACGAGATCCGCGCCGGGCAGTTCGATGTCGCGCCGGGGTTCGAGCACTGGCTGCTGAAATTCGATGGCGTCGGCAGGGACGGCGAGCTGGGCGAGCCGCAAGGATACGGCCGGATCGAATACGCCTACTCCCTGATGGCTGCCCAGGCGGGAATCGTGATGTCGCCCTGCCGGCTGCTCGAGGAGGGCGGCCGTGCGCATTTCATGACCAGGCGCTTCGATCGCGACGGCAACGCGAGGCTCCACACGCAAACGCTGTGCGGCATGGCGCAGCTCGACTACCGGGCCAGGGGCGTCCACGACTACGCTCAATTCCTGGGTGCGATGCGCCAGCTGAAAATGAGCCCGGAAGCGCTCGAGCAGGCGTTGCGTCGCATTGCTTTCAACGTGATGGCCACAAATTGCGATGACCACACGAAGAACATCTCGTTCATCCTCTCTGAGCAGCGCTCCTGGGAGCTCGCTCCCGCCTATGATCTGATCTACGCCTACAACCCGCAGGGGGAATGGACCTATCAGCACCTGATGTCAGTGAACGGCAAGTTCAATGACATTCAGCGTGAGGACCTGCTGGTGCTTGCGGATCGCTTCCAGATCGGTGCGGCCCCCAGGCTCCTTGCCGAAGTGAGAAATGCCGTAGCCACGTGGCCGCAGGCCGCCACCCGGGCGCAGGTCTCCCGGGAGGCGATTGAGCGGATACGCAATCACCACCTGTTGCTGTGACCGGGCACGCTCCGCAGCTACTCTTCGACCAGCGTCCTGAGCCTGGACAACACCTGGTCCCACTGCGCCGATACCCGCGTAAGATATTCCTTCAGTTCGTTCATCGGCGCAGGATCAAATTCGAAGCGGCTCTCGCGGCCGCAGCGCACGCAGTGGACCAGGCCCACACCCTCCAGGACCCGCAGATGCTTGGTGATCGCCTGGCGCGTGATGCGCGCACCACCGCTCAACTGCGCGATTGAGCGCGGCTCCCCGCCACACAGCGCTGTCACCAGCGACAGCCGTGTTTCATCGCCGAGCGCGGCAAACACGACGGCGTGATGGCGGCGCCGCGCCGCGCTGGCATCACTGGTTGCGCGCGACATGGTCTGCGATGTTCTTCACTTGCTGCGCCCAGCCGCCATCGTTCATGCGGAAGGCCTCCGCGCGCCGGCCGGCGGGGACCTTGTCGAATCCGGACTCGGTGACAGTGAGCAGCGTGCCAGTGGCGGTTTTCTCCAGCCTGAATTCCACCAGCGTCGGCGTCTCGTGGGAATAGTCGGCCTGCGGATCGACGGCATAGGGGTTCCAGGTGAAGCTGAAGAGCTTCTCCGGCTCGATCTTCTGGATGAGCACGTTCCATTGGATGTGCTCATACCCCGGATGCGTGATCTGACCTTGCGCCTTCTGCCCGGCGACGAACGGTCCCTTGATCCTGACCTTGAACCAGCTGCCGAACTCACGGTAGTCGGTGATGGCGCGCCATACCCGCGAGACCGGCGCCTTGAGCTCGATGCGTTTTTCGATGCGCGCATTCATGGTTAGCAACCTCCGGGTTGCATAATAGGGAGGCGCCGCGAGAAACGCAACCTTTTTGTTGCGGTTTAGCGCGCTTTACAGCGCCTGAAGGGTACGGTAAACGAGTCGACATGCCATCCCAACGTCCTGCAAAACCTGCTGCCGCCTCAGACCCCGTGGTCGCCATCGTCGGCGCCACCGGCGCGGTTGGTGTGGAGTTGATGCGTTGCCTCGAGGAGCGGCGCTTTGCCGTGTCCGAGCTGCGCCTCCTCGCCTCGGCGCGTTCGGCCGGCAAGACGCTGCCATTCCGCGGCGCGGCGCTTACCGTGCGTGAACTGACTGAAGACAGTTTCCGCGGCGTGAATCTGGCGCTGTTCTCGGCGGGCGCCGCCACCTCGAAGCGCTTCGCGCCGCTCGCCGTGCGCGCGGGAGCGACCGTGGTCGATAACTCGTCGGCGTTTCGCATGCAGGCGGACGTGCCGCTGGTGGTGCCGGAGATCAATCCGCAGGCGCTGCGCGGCCACCACGGCATCATCGCCAACCCCAACTGCTGCGCCATCATCGCGGTCCTGCCGCTGTGGCCGGTCCATAAGGTGAACCGCATCCAGCGGCTGATCCTCAGCACCTACCAGGCCGCCTCCGGCGGGGGAGCCGCGGCGATGGCAGAGCTGCGCGAGTCCACGCGCGCTTACCTTGAGGGCCGTGAGTACGCGCACAAGGTGCTGCCGCACCCTTATGCGTTCAACCTCTTCAGTCACAACACCCGGGTTGATCCTGTGAGCGGCTATAACGACGAGGAGATCAAGGTCAGCGACGAGACACGCAAGATCTTTGGCGATCCGCAACTGCGCGTGTCGGCGACCTGCATCCGCGTGCCGGTGCTGCGCGCGCACTCGGCGGCGATTACGCTCGAGTGTGAGCGGCCGATCTCCGCGGCCGAGGTACGCGAACTGGTCAAGGACGCGCCGGGCGTGAAACTGGTGGACGACCCCGAGCGCAACTACTTCCCGATGCCCCAGGATGCCTCCGGCCAGGACGCGATACTCGTCGGCCGCATTCGCCAGGATGGCAGCGATCCCTCCGGGCGCTCGATTGCGCTGTTCGTGTCCGGGGATCAGCTGCGCAAGGGCGCGGCGCTCAACGCGGTGCAGATTGCGGAGCTTTTGTGAAGGGAATGAGCGCCGGAACCTCCGCGCTGTAACGCTGGTACTCGCCCGGGAAGGTCTCGCGCATGAAGGCTTCCTCGGTACGCAGCTTGCGCAGCAGCGACACCGTGATAATTACCAGCCCGAGCGCCGCCCGCACGGTGCCCGACGCGAGCGCAGTTCCCAACACCGCGGTAATGAGGCCGGTATAGATCGGGTGGCGCACGTACGCGTAGGGACCGGTACGGATCAGCTCGTGATCCTTCTTGACGGTCACCGAGCCACTCCAGTTGCGGCCCAGGTGCACGCGCGCCCAACAGGCGAACGCGAGTCCTGCGACGAGCAGCGCGACTCCGATGCAGTACGCGGTGAGCGACCGTGGCCACAGCCGCGCATCGAGCGCGCCCCACGGTAAGTCGCGAAAGCCGAGGAGCACGGCGCCCACGAAGAGCGGTATGAGATGCGCCAGCCGTGAAGCGAGTGATTCGCGGCGCACCGCGGCCTTGATGCGCACCGAGGAGATCAGCCAGTACACGGCCCACGCCAGCCACAGCAATCCTATGACTTGACGGTAAATCGCCGGGGCGTGGTGCATGCTGGATGACCCCGCTGTTACAGCAGGTCCTTGATACGGTAGTAGAGCATCGCCAGCACCAGCGCCGGGCGGCGCAGCGCCGCGCCGCCGGGGAAGTTGCCGTGCGGGATCCTCGCGAACACATCGAAGCGGCCGGCCGTGCCGGCAACCGCCTCTGCGATGAGCTTGCCAGCGATGCCGGTGAGTGCGATGCCGTGACCGGAGAAGCCCTGCAGGAAATACACGTTGGGGGCGATACGGCCGAAGTGGGGCGCGCGATTCAGGGTGATATCCACCTCGCCTCCCCAGGCGTAGTCGATGCGTACGTCGTTGAGCTGCGGAAACACCTTGAGCATGCGTGCCCGGGTCGCGACGGGAGCATCGAAGGAACGCAGTCCCGAGTAGTTGACGCGGCCGCCGAACAGCAGGCGGTGATCCGCGGAGCGCCGGAAATAATCCAGCACCCAGTTCATATCGGCGACCGCGGCGTTGTTGCCGATGAGCTGCCGTGCGCGCTCCTCGCCTAAGGGTTCGGTGGCGACGATGTAGGTCGCGACCGCCATGATTTTCAAGGCGAGTGCCGGGGCCGTCGCCCCCAGGTAGACATTGCCGCACAGCACCAGGTGCCGGGCACGCACCTCGCCGCCCGCGGTCGTCACGCGCACCTGCTCCGTGCCCGCCGGCGCGAAACGCTGTGCCCGCGTGCCCTCGAAAATCTGCACGCCCGCGGCCTGGCATCCGGCCGCGAGTCCCAGCGTGTAGTTGAGCGGGTGCAGGTGGCCGCCGTTGGTATCGTAGAGCGCGCCGAGGTAGCGCTCGGTCGCGAGCGTCGCGCGCAACTCCTCGCGCGACAGGTAGCGCACGCTCGCGTAGCCGTACTTATCACGCAGCTCGTGCAGCTCCGCCTGCAGCTCGCGCACGTGGCGCTCCTTGACCGCCGTGCTCAGGTGGCCGTCTGCCCAATCGCAGCGGATGCCGTAACGGGCGATGAGTTCGCGCATGAGCGCGAGTCCTTCCACCGACACATCCCACACCACGCGCGCGCCCGCGGCGCCAATGAGCCGCTCGAGCTTGGCCTGGCCGGCGGCGACCCCAAAGAGCGCCTGCGCACCGCTGCGCCCCGATGCACCCCAGCCAACGCGGTGCTCCTCGAGCAGCACCACGCGCATGCCGCGCTCGGCAAGATGCAGGGCCGCCGAGCATCCGGCGATGCCGGCCCCGACGACGCATGCGTCGCACTCGATGCTGCCGGCGAGCACCGGCGCGGCGGCGGGCGGGTGCGCTGTGGCCGCGTAATAGGAACTGACGTAGGGCAGGGCCATGGCTGATCCGCGAAGTCGCGCGTGTTTAAGATATCTGACGCCCGCGGAGCGCGGGACGGGGAAGGATACGGGCCCCAGGGCACGCGCGGCAAATCATCGCGGACGCTGCAGCGGCCGGATGCATGGCCCAGAATGGGCGTTACTTAGGCCTTTACCGCACTTTTACCACCGAGCGCAACTTCAGCCTTACGGCCTCTGGCTATGGTCTAATAGGCGGGTTCTTTGGAGAGTCAGTCGGTTCGGGTTTGTTTAATATACTAAACACACCCGGCTGCAAGCCCCATGGCACCCGCCCGCCCGCTCATTGGTATTTCCGCCGACCGGCGCATGGTCGGCGCGCACCCTTTTCACATGGTCGGAGAGAAGTACGCGCGCGCGGTGCTGGAAGCCGCGGATGCGGCGCCGGTCATGATTCCGGCGCTGGCGGAGGAGCTGCGCTTCGATGAACTGCTGCAGCGCCTGGATGGTCTGGTGTTCACGGGCAGTCCTTCGAACGTCGAGCCGCGCCTCTACCAGGGCGCGCCGAGCGCCCCGGGCACGCTGCACGATCCGGCGCGCGATGCGACCACGCTGCCCCTGATCCGCAAGGCGGTGGCGGCCGGCGTACCGGTGTTCGGAATCTGCCGCGGCTTCCAGGAGATGAATGTCGCCTTTGGCGGCACGCTGCACCAGAAGCTGCACGAGGTTCCGGGGCACCTTGACCACCGCGACGACGAGACACAGCCGCTCGAGGTGCAATACGGCCCCGCACACGATGTAACGCTCGAGCCGGGTGGCGTATTGCGCGCACTCGCTGACGGTGAGCGCATCCGGGTGAATTCGCTGCACAACCAGGGCATCGAGCGCTTGGGGGACGAGCTGGTGGTCGAGGCACGCGCTCCGGATGGCGTCATCGAAGCGTTCCGCGTGCGCGCCGCACAGCGCTTCGCACTGGCGGTGCAATGGCATCCGGAGTGGCAGGTCATGAAGAATCCCTTTTCACGCGCGCTGTTCGCCGCCTTCGGGCAGGCGAGCCGCGAGCGGGCGCAGACAAGATGAAAGCGGTGAGTTTATGGTGAGCGAGATCCGCCAGTTCCTCCGGGATCACGGCATTTCGGAAGTAGAAGCGATCATTCCGGACATGGCCGGCATTGCCCGCGGCAAGATCATGCCCGCGGAGAAGTTCGCCGAGGACGGCGGCATGCGCCTGCCGGAAAGCGTGTTCCTGCAGACCGTCACCGGTGACTATCCGAACGACACCGGCGATGCCATGAGCCCGGCGGAAATCGACATCATCCTCAAGGCCGACCAGAAGACCGTGCGGCGTGTGCCGTGGGCCGCCGAGCCCACCGCGCAGGTGATCCATGACTGCTTTTATTCCGACGGCCGGCGCGTGTCGATGGCGCCGCGGCACGTGCTGCGCAACATCGTGGAGCTGTACGCGCAGCGCGGCTGGGAGCCGGTGGTGGCGCCGGAGCTGGAGTTCTATCTGGTCGAGCAGAACAAGGATGCCGACTATCCGCTGAAGCCCCCGGTGGGCCGCTCCGGACGCTCTGAGCCGGGGCGCCAGTCCTACAGCATCGCCGCGGTCAACGAGTTCGATCCGCTGTTCGATGACATCTACCAGTTCTGCGAGGACCAGGACATCGAGATCGACACCCTCATTCACGAGGACGGTCCGGCGCAGATGGAGATCAACCTGATCCATGGCCAGCCCATGGATCTGGCCGACCAGGTGTTCCTCTTCAAGCGCACCGCGCGCGAGGCGGCCCTGCGTCACAAGATGTATTGCACCTTCATGGCCAAGCCGCACGCCAAGGAACCCGGCAGCGCCATGCACATCCACCAGAGCATTGTGGACGTAAAGACGCGCAAGAACATTTTCTCCAATGCCGACGGCACACCCTCGCCGCTGTTCTTCTCGCACATCGGCGGGCTGCAGAAATACATGCCCGCGGCCATGGCGCTGTTCTGCTCCAACGTGAATTCCTACCGGCGCCTGACGCGCTACCTGTCGTCCCCGATCAACGTCCACTGGGGCTACGACAACCGCACCGCGGGACTGCGCGTACCGATGTCAGATGCGCAGGCGCGCCGTGTCGAGAACCGCGTCGGCGGCGCGGATGCCAACCCCTACATCGCGCTCGCCGCCTCGCTCGCCTGCGGTTATCTCGGCATGGTCGAAGGCCTGACGCCGAGCGACCCGATCGTCGGCAGCGCGCACGATCTGCCCTTCGGACTGCCGCGCTCCCTGGATGAGGCCTTGCGGGAACTGCGCGCCTGCGAACCGCTGGTGAAGCTCATGGGCGAGACGTTCGTCGAAGCTTTCACCATCGTCAAGGAAGCCGAGTACGAGGTGTTTCTGCAGGTGATCAGCTCCTGGGAGCGCGAGCACCTGCTGCTCAACGTGTAGTGACGGGCCCTGCAGAGCGCCTGCTTGCGGGTTGGCGCACCGATATATAAAAAGAGACCGTGATCAAGGCTCCCCGGTTCTTAGCTGCCAGCGCGGCGTTCGCCGCGCTGCTTGCGGTCGTCGGCGGCTGCTCGGAGCCTGCCCCCGGGGGCGGGCCGCCGCAGACGGATGAGAAGGTCCTCAACGTCGATAACTGGTCCGACTACATCCAGCCGTCGGTGATCGCCGATTTCGAAAAGCTATACGGCATCAAGGTCAACTACGACGTTTTTGACTCCAACGAGATCCTCGAGACCAAGCTCCTCACCGGGCACACCAACTACGACGTCGTGGTGCCCTCGGGCGCGTTCCTCGAGCGGCAGCTGCAGGCCGACATCTACCGCAAGCTCGACAAGTCGCTGTTGCCGAATCTTAAGAACGTCGATCCGGACGTGGCGCGCGCCGTGGCGCTGTACGATCCGGGCAACCAGTACGCCGTGGATTACACCTGGATCACCTCCGGCGTGGGCTACAACGTCGCCGCCATCCGCGCGCGCATGCCCGACGCTCCTGTGGACAGCTGGCGCATGCTGTTCGATCCGACGGTGGTGTCGAAATTCCAGGATTGCGGCGTCTCGATCCTCGATGCGCCTTCCGAAGTCGTCGGCACGGCACTGCTGTACCTGGGCAGGAACCCCAACAGCAACTCGCTCGAGGATCTCAATGCGGCGGAAGCCGTGCTGCACGCCATGCGCCCGTATGTGCGCCACGTGGACTCCTCGAGCTACATCGACAATCTCGCCAACGGCGACGTTTGTCTCGCCATGGGCTGGTCGGGGGACATCAAGCAGGGACACGATCGGGCTGCGGAGGCCAGCAAGGGCGTGGACCTGGCTTACTCCATCCCCAAGGAGGGCGCCATCGCTAACTACGACGTGCTCGCGATCCCCGCGGACGCCCCGCATGTGAAGAACGCCCACCTGTTCATCAATTACCTGCTGCGCCCGGAGGTCGCCGCCAGCAACACCAACCTCATCAAGTACGCCAACGCCGTGAATCCGGATATCCAGCCGCTTAGCCCCGCGGTACGCGCCGATCCAGGCGTCTACCCACCCCAGGAGGTGCGCGCCCGGCTGACGCCCGAGCGCGCCCGGCCGCCCGACTACCAACGCCTGCTGACACGCATGTGGACGCGCTTCAAGACCGGCAAGTGAAACGCCAGCAATATCCATTAAGATGAATACCAACACCGCAGTGGATACCCCGCCCGTGCCCGTTACCGCCGATCCAGCGTCCGCCTACGTCCGCATCGCGAACCTCACCAAGCGCTTCGGCGATTTCGCGGCGGTCGACGAGGTCACCCTCGACATCCGCCGCGGCGAGATCTTTTGTCTCCTCGGCGGTTCAGGTTCAGGCAAGACCACGTTGCTGCGCATGCTCGCCGGGTTTGAGAGCCCGACGAGCGGCACGATTTACATCGACGGCGAGGACATGAGCAAAGTCCCGCCGTACGAGCGTCCGGTCAACATGATGTTCCAGTCGTACGCGCTGTTTCCGCACATGAGCGTCGCGAAGAACGTCGCCTTCGGCCTGGAGCAGGAGGGGGTGGCACGCGGCGACATCAAGCGCCAGGTGGGTGAGATTCTCGACATCGTGAAAATGGGCTCGTTCGGCGCCCGCAAGCCGCACCAGCTCTCGGGCGGTCAGCGCCAGCGCGTGGCGCTGGCGCGGGCGCTCGTCAAGCGTCCGAAGCTGCTGCTGCTCGATGAGCCGCTCGCGGCACTCGACAAGAAACTGCGCGAGCACACGCAGTTCGAACTCATCAGCATTCAGCAGCGCCTCGGGGTCACCTTCATCGTGGTCACCCACGACCAGGAAGAGGCGATGACCTTAGGCACGCGTCTCGGCGTCATGAACCACGGCCGCATCGCGCAGGTGGGGACGCCCTCGGACATCTACGAGTCCCCCGCGAACCGCTTCGTCGCCGACTTCATCGGCTCGGTGAACATGTTCGAGGGCCAGGTGTGTGACGCTGGCGGCGATTGCCTGCGCATCGCCTGCACGGAGCTTGGTTGCACGGTGCGTGCGGAACGTGCGCGCGCGAGCGCCGCCGGCGCCACGGTGTGGACCGCGATCCGGCCGGAAAAGATCAACATCAGCCGCCGGCCGCCTGCGGCGCAGCCGGCGGCGGCGCCGGAAAACCTGGTGCGCGGCACGGTGCGTGAAATCGCCTACATGGGTGACATGTCCATCTATCTGGTGCAGATCGACTCCGGCAAGATGCTGCGCGTGACCTTGCCTAACGTGACGCGCGGCCTGGACCTGCCGCTCACGCGCGAAGAAAGCGTGTGGCTGTCCTGGCATGGCACGAGTCCCGTGGTGCTGACGGAATAGCGCTGAGCATGCTGCGAATCCCACAGCTGTCGGGCCGGCGGGTAGTGGCGGGGATTCCCATCCTGTGGCTGCTGGTACTGTTCCTTATCCCCTTCATCATCGTGTTCCGCATTTCCCTGTCGGAAGTGCGCCTGGCGATACCGCCGTACACGCCGCTCCTGACATGGCATCACGGCTCCCCGTCGCTGCAGTTGCACTGGTCCAGTTACGCTTTCCTATTTACCGACTCGCTGTATGTCAGCTCCTATCTGTATTCGCTGAAAGTGGCGGCCGTCTCGACGCTGTGCTGTCTTCTGATCGGCTATCCGATGGCGTATGCGATCGCGCGTGCCGCGCCCGCCTCGCGTTCGGTGCTGCTGATGCTGATCGTGCTGCCGTTCTGGACCTCGTTCCTGCTGCGCGTGTACGCCTGGATCGGACTCCTCAAGAACAACGGCGTGATCAACAACGTGCTCTTGTGGCTCGGGGTGATTCATCACCCACTGGTGCTCCTGCAGACGGATTTCGCGGTATACATCGGCATCGTGTACTCCTACCTGCCATTCATGATCCTGCCGCTATATGCCAACCTCGAGAAGCACGATGGTGCGCTGCTTGAGGCGGCCGCGGACCTGGGCGCGCGGCCCATGCGCGCGTTCCTGCGCATCACGCTGCCGCAGTCCCTCGCCGGCATCCTCGCCGGCTCGCTGCTGGTGTTCATCCCGGCGGTGGGCGAGTACGTCATCCCGACGCTCCTCGGACGTCCCGATCAGCTGATGATTGGCCGCGTCCTGTCGGATGAGTTCTTCGAAAACCGCGACTGGCCGGTGGCGAGCGCAGTCGCGATCCTGGTGCTGCTGCTGCTGGTAATTCCGATCATGTGGTTCCAGCGCCTCGAGCGGCGCGAGCTGGAGGCGCAGTGAGATCGCGCGGGCTGTTCTCGCGCTGCGCGCTCATTCTCGGGCTCGTGTTCCTGTACGTGCCGATTCTCTCGATGATCATTTTCTCCTTCAACAATTCACGCCTGGTGACGGTGTGGGACGCGGCGCACTCCCCGACGCTCAAGTGGTACGTGGCGCTCGCGGGCAACGAACAGGTGCTGCGCGCCGCCTGGCTCTCGATCCGCATCGCGCTGGTCGCCTCTACCGGGGCGGTGATTCTCGGTACACTCGCCGGGGTGGCGCTGGCGCGCTTCGGCGCTTTCCGCGGCCGCCTGTTGCTCGCCGGCATGACCACGGCGCCCATTGTCATGCCGGAGGTAATCACCGGCCTGTCGCTGCTCTTGCTGTTCGTCGCCCTGCAGCAGCTGATCGGCTGGCCAAGGGGCGTGGGCGCGGTGACCATCACGCTGTCGCATATCACCTTCTGCATGGCCTACGTGACGGTCGTGGTGCAATCACGTCTGGCTGGCATGGATATGTCGCTGGAAGAGGCCGCCATGGACTTAGGCGCGCGCCCCGCGCGCGTGTTCTTCCGCATCACTCTGCCGCTGATCCTGCCGGCCGTCGCTTCGGGCTGGCTGCTCGCCTTCACCCTGTCGTGGGACGATCTGGTCATCACGCAGTTCGTCGCGGGACCGGCTTCGAGCACCCTGCCGATGGTCATTTTCTCCAAGGTGCGCTTTGGTGTAACGCCCGACATCAATGCGCTCGCGACTATCCTGGTGCTGATCGTGGCTACCGGGATCGCGGCCTCCACGGTGTGGATGCGCTACCAGCAGCGTCGGCGCGAACGCGACGTGCTGCTCGCGGCGGCTGCCAACCTGTGAGCGCCCAACACGTGACACAGCTGGTGCTGGGGATTGACGTCGGCGGAACCTCGGTCAAGGCCGGCCTGGTCGATGTCGCGAAAGGCCGCGTATCCGGGCAACTGATCGCAGCGCCCACGCCCGTGCCGGCAACCCCGGCGGCGCTCACCCAGGTCATGAGCGCGCTTGCCGCGCAGTTGCCGGACTCAAGCGGCAGGGTCGGCGTGGCCTTCCCGTCAGTTATCAAGGGCGGCATCGCGTATACGGCCGCCAACATCGATGCCTCGTGGATCGGCGCCGATGGCGCGGCGCTCGCCGAACAGGCACTGGGCCGGCCGGTGCTGTTCCTCAATGACGCCGATGCCGCCGGTATCGCCGAAATGCGCTTTGGCAGCGGCCGCGACTGCAGCGGTACGGTCATCATGCTGACCTTCGGCACCGGGATCGGCAGCGCGCTGTTCACGGATGGCAAGCTGTTTCCCAACACCGAGTTCGGTCACCTGGAGATGGCGGGCCGCGACGCGGAAAAATGGGCCTCGGCGCGCGTGCGCACGCTCGAGGGCCTGGACTTTCCGGACTGGGTGGCGCGCGTGAATGAGTACCTCGCCGCGATGCACCGGCTCTTCTGGCCGGACGTTTTCATCCTCGGCGGCGCGGTCAGCGAGCGCTTCGCGGAATTTGCGCCGCTGCTTAAATCCCCGGCGCAGCTGCGCCCGGCGCACTTTGCCGGCCAGTCGGGCGTGGTCGGCGCGGCGCTGGCCGCAGCCGACCCGGCAGCCTGAGCTCAAGGAGCGAACGTGGCTGCCGCGCGTCCTGGCAAGCTTCCCGACGTCGGCACCACCATTTTCACCGTCATGTCGCGCCGCGCCCGCGAGCTCGGCGCCCTGAACCTCGGCCAGGGGTTCCCTGATTACGACATTGATCCGCGGCTCACCGAGCTGGTAACCGCAGCCATGGCCGCCGGGCACAACCAGTACGCGCCCATGGAAGGCCTCGTGTCGCTGCGCGAGCGCATTGCCGCGAAGCTGCTCGCCGTCTACGGCCTCGCAGTTGACCCCGAGAGCGCCATTACCGTGACGCTCGGGGCGACCGAGGCCATCTTCTCGGCCATCCAGGCAGTCGTCGCCGCGGGCGATGAAGTAATCGCGTTCGACCCGGCGTACGACTCCTATGAACCGGCGGTGCGTCTTGCGGGCGGCCGTTGCGTACGGCTGCCGCTCGTACAACCCGGATTTCGCTACGACTGGGAGCGGGTGCGTGCGGCGCTGAATGGCCGCACCCGGCTCGTGCTGCTCAACAGCCCGCACAACCCGGCGTGCACGCTCGTGACGCGCGCGGACCTTGATGCACTCGCAGCGCTGATTCGCGCGCGGGATATCCTGGTGCTGTCGGATGAAGTCTACGAGCACGTGGTGTTCGATGGCGCCACGCATCACTCGGTGCTGACCCATCCTGAGCTTGCGCCGCGCAGCTTCGCGGTGTTTTCCTTCGGCAAAACACTGCATGCCACGGGGCTGCGCATCGGGTACTGCGTGGCGCCGCCGCAGCTCACGGCAGAGCTGCGTAAAGTGCACCAGTTCAATACCTTCAGCATTGCCCATCCGTTGCAGCATGCCGTCGCGGCTTTCCTTGGTGAACGGCCGGACTGCGGGCGCGAGCTCGCCGCGTTCTTCCAGGCAAAGCGTGATCGGCTGCGCAGCGCACTGCAGGGCAGCGGCTTTTCCCTGCCGCCCGCGCAGGGGACGTACTTTCAGCTGCTGGATTTCAGTGCCTTCTCGCGGGGTGCGGATCTTGAGTTCGCGGAACAGTTGCTGACGGCGGGTGGCGTCGCCACCATACCCCTGTCGCCGTTCTACGCGCTGCCGGAACCGCTGAGCTTCGTGCGGCTGTGTCTGGCGAAACGCGACGCCACTCTCGATGAGGGCGCCGCACGCCTCAACGCCTTCGCCGCACGGCTGAATCGGAGTTGAGTGCATGAGCGCGTTGCGCGTATCGCTGCTGCAGCAGCCGCTGGTGTGGCAGGACCCGCAGGGCAACCGCACGCATTTTGAGGCATTGCTGCTGCCGCTCGCCGGCAGCACGGACCTGGTGGTGTTACCGGAGACCTTCACGACCGGGTTCAGCATGGAGGTCGAGCGCTCAGGCGAGGATGCCGGTGGCCCGAGCTCACAATGGCTGCTGCGGCTGGCCGCAAAGCTCGACGCCGCCATCACCGGCAGCGTCATCACCCGGGACGGCGGACACTATTACAACCGCCTGCTGTGGGCCAGCCCGTCCGGGGAGCTGCGCGCCTACGACAAGCGGCACCTGTTTCGCATGGGGCGTGAGCACGAGCACTTCACGGCCGGGCGCGCCGCGTGGTGCGTTGCCTGGCGCGGCTTCAATATCTGTCCGCTCGTGTGCTATGACCTCAGGTTCCCGGTGTTCAGCCGCCGCCGCGCGCAGCTCGACTACGACGTCCTGCTATACGTTGCCAACTGGCCCGCGGCCCGCGCCAGCGCCTGGCGGCAGCTGCTGCGGGCGCGCGCCATCGAGAACCAGGCTTACGTGATCGGCGTCAATCGCGTCGGCGTGGACGGCCAGGGCGTCGCGCACGCCGGTGACAGCGCCGCGATCGACTTTCTGGGTGAGCCGCTGGCGCAATTGGCTGCCGCGGCGCTGGTTACGACCGTGAGCCTCGATGGCGCCGCGCTACAGGCGTTCCGCAGGAAATTCCCCGCGCACCTCGACGCCGACGCCTTTACGCTTGAGGTATGAAAAAGCCTACCCGCGTCAATCACCCGCCTGCCGTTGAATTGCCTGCCGGTAATCATGCGGTGATGGCGCCGATTTATCAGACGGTCAAATTCCACTTCGACACGCTGGCCGACACTGAAGCGTTCCTGCGCGGCGAGCGCCCCGGGTTCTACTACACGCGTGCCGGCAATCCCACCACGCGCCAGCTCGAGCAGTTGCTGGCGGAATTGCAGGGACGTGAGGAGTGTCTCGTGACCGCCAGCGGCGTGGGTGCCATTGCCCAGACGCTGCTTGCGCTTACGCGTCAGGGCGACCACGTCGTGTGCTTCGTCGAGACCTACAATCCCACCCGCTACCTCATCCGGCGCCTCCTCGGGCGCTTTGGCGTCACCCACACCATGCTCGGCGTCGAGGACCTTGCGGGGGTGGAACGCGCACTCGCAGCGCAGCCGACGCGGCTGGTGCTGTTCGAGAGCCCGACCAACCCCATCACCCGGATCGCTGACATCAGCGCGCTGACGAAGCTGGCGCGCGCGGCCGGTGCGCTCACCGTCATGGACAACACCTTTGCCGGATTCCACCAGCACGGGGAGTATGAGGTGGACGTATTCGTCCACAGTCTGACCAAGTACGCCTCCGGGGCGGGAGACGTCATGGGCGGCGCGGTAATCGCCCGCGGCGAGATTATCCGCGGCATGCGTACGGACTTCAGCGCCCTGGGCGGCGTGCTCGACCCGCACGCCGCGTACCTGATCCTGCGGGGACTGAAGACCTACTTCGTGCGCTATCAGGCGCAAAGCGCCAGCGCCGGGCGGATCGCGCAGTTGCTCGCCGCGCACCCTGCGGTGGCGCGCGTGCACTACCCGGGTCTTGCCACGCATCCCCAGCACGCGCTCGCGGCACGGCAGATGCGTGACTTTGGCACCATCGTCAGTTTCGATCTCAAGGGCGGGGAGGCCGCCGGCCGCCGCTTTGCCGATACGCTGGAGCTGTTCGCGCTGGCGGCAAGCTTAGGATCCACCGAGTCGCTGGTGGTTACCCCGGTGATGATGGGCGAGCGCGAGCCTAGCGTGGCCCAGGATCGCGCTTCCGGCATCTGCGCGGGCACCATCCGCCTGTCGGTCGGGCTTGAGGACCCCGAGGATCTGCTTAACGACGTTACGCGCGCCCTGGAGGCCGCGTGTTCATGAAGAATCGTTCCCGACCAGTCGTTCACGAACGCTCACAATCTGGTCAGGCACGACTCACCCGAAAGCGGGAAGATATTCCACAGCGCGCCTGACATCATCGTGTCGTGGAACCGACGCATGATCCTCCGGTCTGAAACCCAGCAAGTGGATTTCAAATGCACAACGCCAGGAAGGATCCCGCATGAACATCGAGCCCAGGATTCCTTACAACTTCGCGGATCTCGAGCCAGCCATGTCGCGCGACACGCTGGTGTTTCATTTTCTGCGCCACCAGCGCGTCTGCTACGACCGCATGCTGGCGATGCTACGCGGTACCGAGTTCGAGGCTCTTACCCTGGAGGAGCTGGTGTGTGTCACCGAGCGTAATCCGGCGCACCACGCGCTGTACCGCTTCGCCGCGGAAGTCTGGAACCATGACCTGTTCTGGCGCTCTATGCGCCCACACGGTGGCGGCGCGCCCTCGGGTCCCATCGCCCAGCACATCGGCGCTCGCTTTGGCAGCTACGAGCGCTTCACGCGCGAGTTCCGTGAAGCGGCGAGCGCGCATTTCGGCAGCGGCTGGTTATGGCTGGTGTGGCGCGCCGGAACGCTCGAGATCGTCACTACCAGCAATGCCGGTACGCCGCTGGTGCGCGGTGACACGGCGCTGCTCGCGCTCGACCTGTGGGAGCACGCCTATTATCTTGATCATCAGAATCGGCGCGCCGCCTACGTCAACACCTTTCTCGAAGAGCTCGTGAGCTGGGAGGACGCCAGCCGCGCGCTCGCCAGTCTTACCGCCGCCAGTGAGGTGCGTGCGGCGGCGCGCGTGCGGGCCGCGGCGCAATTACCATTGCGACGGCACGATCAATGAGGCGCGTGCTGCAAGCGCTGCTGCCCGAATCTTAAGCACTGCTGGCCACGCGCACCCGGTGCGGGTGATAGGGCAGCACCTCCACGACTTCGCCGGCGATGAGGCGCTGCTGCACCCCGCGCCAGAACCCCGCGGTGAGGATTTCGGCGTGCAGACGCAGCAGTGCCGCGCGCTGCGACTCACTGAACGCCAGGAAATTGATGAAGGTCTCCGGAAACACGTCGTTCTCACCGACGTAGAACCACGCCTCGCCGCGCATCTCGTCCTCTTCGTTCGCGGCCTGCGGGACATCGCGGAAGTTGCAATCGGTGACCTGGCACAGCTCGTCGTAGTCGTAGAAGATCACGCGCCCGTGCCGCGTGACGCCGAAATTCTTCAGCAGCAGGTCACCCGGAAAGATGTTGGTGTAGGCGAGATCGCGAATGCACTGCCCGTAGTCGAGCACCGCCCGTTCCGCAGCCTCCGCGGGCGCGCTGCGCAGGTACAGATTCAGCGGCGTCATGCGCCGCTCGATGTACATGTGATCGAACACCAGGTCCTCAGCGTCCTCGTGCACGGAGCCCGCTGCTTCGCGCCGCAGCTCCTCCAGCAGCGCCGGTGCGAAGCGCGCGCGCGGAAAGCGCAGGCGCCTGAACTCCTGCGCATCCACCAGCCGCCCGGCACGGTCGCGGATAAACACCATCTGATACTTCGCCACCACCTCCTCGCGCAGTACGGTCTTCGGATATGGAAAGCGGTCGCGGATGACCTTGAAGACGACGTCGGCGGAGCTGAGCGTGAAGCACACCATCACCAGGCCCCGTTCCCCGGGGGCATGCTCGAAGCGGCCCGCGGTGTTCTCGAGGTTGCGCATCAGCTCGCGGTAGCGCTCGGTCTTGCCTTGTCGCGCCCTGCCCAGCACGGTGAACAGTTCGCTCACGGGCTTGCGCGGCATGACCGACTTCAGGAACACCACCGCTTCCGCGACCCGCTCGATGTCGGCGTGGAAGTAGGAACGCGTGAAGCTGAACACAATGCTGACATCTTCTTCCGCCAGCATCACGGCATCGACCAGCACGCCGCTGTCGGTGTTTCTGAGCGCGATCACCAGCGGCGCGAGAAAATCGCGACCGATGACGCGGCCGACGATGTAGGCGCGCGAGATCTGGTAAAACACCGGACGGATCACCTCGACCCGCTCCAGGGTGCGGCGTTCGCCGTGCGCGTGCAGGTAGCTGCGGACTTCGCTCACGACATGGTCGATGCTCTTGTCGAGGTCGCGCCACGGCGAGCGGAAGCGCACGTCGCCGAGCAGGTCCTCGAACAAGAGCGCGAGCGAGCCGTGATTCACATAGGTGTTGGTGCCCACCGCGGAGTGGATATCGGCGAGCGGATCAAGATCGGTGGCGAGGAACTCGATATCCGGCGCAACTCCCACCGTGCCGAACAGGCGCCGGCTGATGGAGCTGAAGAAGGTCTTGATGAACTCCGGATCCGGAAGCTGGGTGATCTGCCCCGCGAACTCAGCGTGAATCCGCCGCCATAGTTCGCGGTCGAGCGCGTCGGCACCTAAAGTGGTGCGCAGCTCGGTGATGGCCTGGTTGACGCAGCGATCGTACAGCTCGATGCGCTCGACGGCATCGCGCTGGCTGGCCTTCCAGTCACGGCTGTCGAAGCGCACCGGGGCGCGGCGCGTGATGGCGCGAAACTCGGCGTTGTAGCCGGCGAAGGCGTCGACGATGTGCCGGGCGCAGTCGCGCGCGCGCACGCCTGTTACAGGTTCCGGATCAGCGCGTCGGCGAACGCGCTGGTCGAGACTTCCCGCGCGCCCTCCATGAGGCGTGCAAAGTCGTAGGTTACGATCTTCTGCCCGATGGTCTTATCCATCGCACCGATGAGCGCATCCGCCGCTTCCGCCCATCCCAGGTAGCGCAGCATCATCTCGCCCGAGAGGATGAGGGAGCCGGGATTCACCTTATCGAGATTGGCGTACTTGGGCGCGGTGCCGTGGGTTGCCTCAAACACCGCGTGCCCCGTGAGGTAGTTGATGTTGCCCCCGGGGGCGATGCCGATGCCGCCGACCTGTGCCGCGAGCGCGTCCGAGAGGTAGTCGCCGTTCAGGTTGAGCGTCGCGATCACGTCGAACTCCTCCGGCCGCGTCAGTACCTGTTGCAGCGTGATGTCGGCGATGGCGTCCTTGACGATGATGCGTGCGGCCTTCCTGGCCGCGTCCATTTCGGCGTTGGCATCCTTCTCGCCTTTGGCGGCCTTGGTGCGCTCCCACTGTTCCCAGGTATAGGTCTGTGCGCCGAACTCGCGCTCGGCCAGCTGATAACCCCAGTTGCGAAATGCCCCTTCGGTGAATTTCTGGATGTTGCCCTTGTGGACCAGGGTCAGGCTCTTGCGACTGTTGGCGACGCAATACTGGATTGCCGAGCGGATGAGGCGCTCGGAGCCGTCCTTCGACACCGGTTTGATGCCGATGCCGGAACTTTCCGGGAAGCGGATCTTGGCGTAGGCCTTCGGAAAGGCAGCGCGGAACAGCTCGAGAAATTTCCTGTTGTCCGGGGTGCCGGCCTCGAATTCGATGCCGGCATAGATGTCCTCGGTGTTCTCACGGAAGATCACCATGTCGACTTTCTCCGGATGCTTCACCGGCGAAGGCACGCCCTTGAACCAGCGCACCGGGCGCAGGCACACGTACAGGTCCAGCATCTGCCGCAACGCCACGTTGAGCGAGCGGATGCCGCCGCCGACGGGAGTCGTGAGCGGTCCCTTGATGGACACCAGGTATTCGCGGCACGCCGCCACCGTCTCTTCCGGCAGCCAGGTGTTGAACAGCTTGTTGGCTTTCTCCCCGGCGTAGACTTCCAGCCAGTGAATGCGGCGCTGGCCGCCGTAAGCGCGCGCGACCGCGGCGTCCATGACCCGCACGCTGGCGCGCCAGATGTCGGGACCTGTGCCATCGCCCTCGATGAACGGCACGATTGGATTCACCGGTACGCTCAGCTTGCCGTTGGCGATGGTGATCTTCGCGCCCTGTGCGGGCGGCGTGACTTTGAGGGTAGGGGCCGCGGACATGGGGTGCTCTCCTGAGGATTGGCGGTAAGCGCCCCGGGTGCGCCGCCGCGCCGGGAATGCTAGCACAGCGTCCGCGACCCTCGACGCCACCGACCTTTAGGATAGACTGCCGCACGGTCAATGCGGGGGCGGGAAAAGAGCGCATGTCCAGCGCCACGAATCATGTCCGGCACCATGAATAAACAGTCAATTCTGCGGCAGCTGCTCGCCGTGCGGCCCGCCGATCCGGCGGATGCCTCCGGCAAGAGCCGCCTGAAGCAGGTGTTAAGCGCACCGGCGCTCGTCGCCATTGGTCTGGGCGCCACCATCGGCTCGGGTATTTTCGTACTCACCGGCACGGTCGCGGCCCTGCATGCCGGACCTGCGATCACGCTGTCGCTTTTGATTGCCGCGATCGGCGGCGGACTCGCTGCGCTGTGTTACTCGGAATTCGCCGCCTTTCTGCCCGTACCCGGAAGCGCCTACAGTTACACCTACGCGACGCTCGGCGAAGCGATTGCCTGGTTCATCGGCTGGAACCTGCTGCTCGAATACGCGATTTCCGCTTCCGCGGTGGCGGTGAGCTGGTCGGCGTACGTGGTGAGTCTCCTGGGGGATGCCCACATCCATCTGCCGGCGGCGCTGGTCAATGCGCCGCTCGGGCTCGACGCGCACGACCACGTCATCACTACCGGCGCCATCATCAACGTGCCGGCCGTACTCATCATCGCCGCCATGACGTGGCTGCTGTACGTGGGCGTGCGCTGGTCCGCCGGCGCCAACACCATCATGGTGTCCCTCAAGGTCGGGATCATTGTCATCGTCGTCGTCGCGGGTCTTGCCTACGTAGACAGCTCCAACTGGAGGCCGTACGTGCCCGCCAACACCGGGACATTCGGCCACTTCGGCTTGAGCGGCGTGATCCAGGGTGCGGCCATTATCTTTTTCTCCTACGTCGGCTTCGACACCGCCTCGACCACTGCGCTCGAGGCGCGCAACCCGCAGCGTGATCTGCCCATCGGCATCATCGGCGCACTCTTGATCTCCGCGGTGTTGTATGTCGCGATGTCCTCGATCATGACCGGTATGGTGCCGTACCAGAAGCTTGACTCCGACGCGCCGGTCGCGGTGGTGCTCGACGCCCATCCGCAGCTCGCGTGGCTGTCGTGGTTCGTCAAGGTGGGCGTCATCGCCGGCATGACCTCGGTCATTCTCACGTCGCTCCTGGGCCAGCCGCGGATTCTCCTGTCGATGGCCGACGATGGCCTGTTACCCAAGGCGATGAGCCGTTGTCATCCGCGCTTCAAGACCCCGCACGTATCCACCGTGATTACCGGCGTCGGTGCGGCGCTGATCGCGGCGGTGTTCCCGCTCGATATACTCGCCGACCTCATCTCCATCGGCATCCTGCTGGCGTTTGCGGTGGTGTGTCTGGGCGTGCTGGTGCTGCGCAGGACGCGCCCGGACGCGTACCGGCCGTTTCGCGTGCCGTGGGCGCCGTTCACCTGCGTGCTGGGCGCGGTGTGGTGCCTCGGCATGACGCTGTTCCTATCCAACGGCACCTGGATCCGGCTGGTGGTCTGGACCGCCATCGGCATGTCCATCTACGCTTTCTACGGATTCCGGCACAGCCGCCTGCGGCGATGACGCGCGCGCTCGCGAGCACGCCCGCTGCGGATGGCTTCCGCATGCCGGGTGAATTCGAGCCGCATGCGGGCTGCTGGATGCTGTGGCCGGAGCGGCCCGACAACTGGCGCGAGGCGGCGCGCCCGGCGCAACTGGCTTTTGCGCAGGTGGCGCGCAGCATCGGGCAGTTTGAACCGGTGACGGTCGGCGTGTCCGCAGCCAGCTTCAGTGCTGCGCGGCTGCTGCTGGCCGGGAACGTGCGTGTGGTGCGGCTCGCGCACGATGATTGCTGGATGCGCGATGTCGGGCCGACGTGCGTCGTCAACGACCGCGGCACCGTGCGCGGCGTCGACTGGCATTTCAATGCCTGGGGCGGGCTTAACGGCGGGCTGTACTTTCCCTGGGACCAGGATGAGCTGGTGGCGCGCAGGGTACTCGAGATGGAGGGTCTGGCGCGTTACCGGGCGCCCATGGTCAACGAAGGCGGCGCCATTCACGTCGATGGCGAGGGTACCGCGCTCGTGACCGAGGAGTGCCTGCTGAATCCGAATCGCAATCCGCGGCTCGGGCGGCGCGCAATCGAGCAGCGCCTGCGTGACTACCTCGGCGTCAGCCAGATCATCTGGCTGGGGAAGGGCGTGTTCAACGACGAAACCGACGGCCACATCGACGAACTCGCATGTTTCGCCCGTCCCGGGGTGGTGTGCCTCAGCTGGTGCGATAAGCGCCGCGATCCGCAGTACGCGATCTCGCTGGATGCCTGGGAGCGGCTGCACGAGGCACGCGATGCCCGGGGACGGCGCCTTAAGGTCGTGCGGCTGCCGATGCCGGGTCCCCTGCACATGCGTGTGCGTGAGGTGCGCGGACTCGCCGCCCGCGCGGGCACCAAGGTGCGCACCGCGGGCGAGCGCCTGGCCGGCAGCTACGCCAACTTCTATATCGCCAATGGCGGCATTGTCATGCCGCTTCTCGACCCGCACACCGACTCACTCGCCGCGCGGCATCTGCGAGGTCTGTTCCCCGGCCGCCGGGTGGTAGGTGTGCCGGCGCGGGAGATTCTGCTCGGCGGCGGCAACATCCACTGCATTACCCAGCAGATCCCGGCGGCGCGCGCCGCTGTCAGGCGGGCAGCACGCCGGCTACGGCGCGGCCGGCCTTCCTAACAGGCGCTGGGCGGCGTCCAGCCACTCGCGCTGCGCGCGCCGATAGTGCGCGGGGGCGATGCGCGCCTGATCGAGCAGCTCGCGCGCCACTTTCTGTGCCTCGGCCTGCCGGCCCTGGGCCTGCAGTAACTGCGCGTAGCGCACCGCCGCTTCGGCGCCGGGATAAGCGGGCGCCACCACGCTGTATTCCTCCAGGGCTTTGGCGGCGTTGCCTTCCGCCTCGAGGGCGCGCGCGTACAGCAGATGCCCTGCGGGTGAGCGGAAGTCCGGATTGCTGGCGATGAGCTGATCGAGTGTGGCGCGCGCGGCGCCTGCAGCGCCTTTGCTGAACTGCGCCTGCGCCAGCCCCAGCATCAGATTCGGGTCGTGCTCGTAGAGGCCGGTGAGGGTCTGGTTGTACTGGGAAATGGCTTCGTCGTAGCGTGCGTGCCGCACGAGTTCCTCCGCGTAGCGCTGGCGGCTGGCGACGTTGCCGGCGACGCTCGCTTCGCTCTGGTAGCGGCGCAGGTCGGCGGTCGGGTCCATCGCTTTCTTGAAGCCGCGCGCGGTGCGCTGCGCCGTGCGGCTGCGGAACAGGTCCGGCAGGATCTCCACCGCAATGTAGGCGATGGGTCCGGCCAGCGGCAGGAGGATCAGCGCCCAGATCCAGATCTGGTTACGGCCGGTCTTGATCACGTGCACGATCAGGCCGGCCTGGAGGAGAACCGAGAGGATCAGTAACAGCATTCCTTACTCCGCTTCACTTGTGCGCCGCTGCGCCTTCGGGCAGCGAAAAGGCCAGGACGTAATCCCCGCGCGGGGTGCCAAGCGCGCCGTGGCCACCGGCGCTGATGACGAGGTACTGACGGTGTGTGGGCCCCGCACGGTAGGTCATGGGCGTCGCCTGCCCGCCGGCAGGCAGCCGGTACTTCCACAGCTCGCGGCCGGTATCGATGTCGAAGGCACGCAGGAAGCTGTCGGTCGCGGCCGCGACGAACACCAGGTCCCCGGCGGTCGCAATCGGTCCGCCCATGTTGGGCATGCCGAAGTCGCGTGTCGGCAGCCACCAGGGCATCACGCCCGCGCTGGAGCCGAGGGGCACCTGCCAGAGAATGCGCCGACGACGCAGGTCCACACTCACGAGGGTGCCCCATGGCGGCGCCGTGCACGGCAGTCCCCAGGGCGACAGCAGCGGCTCGCGCCGCTCGGTGTAACCGGCGGCGCGCCCAGGATCCGGCGCCGGCAGCAGCGTTACCACCATGGGCAGGTGGTTGACCGCCGCAATGACGCGCTGGCGCTGCTCATCGAACACCATGCCGCCCCAGTTAACACCGCCCATGTAGCCCGGCGAGAGCAGCGTGCCGCGCGTGTCTGGCGGGGTGAATATCCCTTCGTTGCGCAGCGTCGCGATACGGCTGCGGCACTTGCCGCGATCCCAGAAGGTGATGCCCCAGGCATCATCCGGGCGCACCGCGCGCTGCGATACCAGGGCGGGCAGGGCAGAGAACGGTTGCGTCGCGGCAGCCTGCTCACCGGGGATGAGACTTGCGGGCACGCGCTGCTCGGTGACGGGGAAGAGCGGTTGGCCGTGAACCCGGCCGAACACATACAACATTCCCGTTCTGGTCGCTTCGATCACCGCCGGCACGGGCACCCCGTTCAGCGCGACGTCGCCGAGCACCGGCTGCGCCGCCAGATCGAAGCCCCACAGGTCGTGGTGCACCAGCTGCTGTGCCCAGACGAGCCTGCCGCTTGCCGCATTCACAGCCAGCAGCGAGTCGGCGAAGCGGTTGGCTCCCAGGCGCGCACCGCCGTAGAAGTCCGGACGCGCCGATCCCGTTGGCACCAGCACCAGGCCGTGCTCCTCGTCCACCGACATCACGCCCCAGGGATTACCGGCGCCACTGGCCGCGGCCTGCGCGGCACTCCAGTCGCTGGCCGCAGGATGCGCCGGCCCATCCGGGAGCGGTGCGAACGTCCACACCAGGGCGCCGTTGAGCGCGTCGTAAGCACGGATGACGCCACGCGCGCCGGCCGCGGCACGCCCCTCACCGCCCGCAGCACCCACGATGATGATGTTGCGATAGACCGCGGGGGGCGAAGTTACAGAGTACCCGCCGCCAACCGGCAGCCCCTGCGCGAGATCCACGTGGCCGGCGACGCCAAAATCGCGGCATGGCTGGCCGCTGTCCGCATCGAGGGCCAGCAGGCGCGCGTCCAGCGTCCCGGTGAACACCCGTCGCTTGCACGGCGCGGCAGCCCCCGGGAACCTGTCTTCCCACACACTGACGCCGCGCGCGCTCAGCTGCGGATACGCGTGGGCGCGGTCAATATGCGGATCGAAACGCCAGCGCAGCGCACCGTTCTGCGGGTCCAGCGCCAGCACCACGTTGGTTGCCGTCTCCAGGTACAGAAGCCCGAACGCGAGCACCGGGGTGGCTTCGAAGGTCAGCTGCTGCGCGTGCGCCAGCCCCGCGCCGAGCTCACCGGTGCGGTAGCTCCAGGCCATGCGCAGATGCGCGACATTGCTGCGCGTGATCTGGTCGAGACTCGAAAAACGCCGGCCAAACAGATCACCGCCGTAGTATCCCCAGTCGCTCACGACCGCAGACTGAGCGGCCGCCAGCTGCGCCCCGAGGCACAGGCTCGCGGCCAGCAGCCAGCCGCGGGCTGTCAGCAAGCGCGAAACCCGCAACCTCGGCCAGATGATCATGAGGGACATTATCAGTGATGCTGCTGACCGGCAGCGAGCCCTAGCGCTTGCACGCTGGGCATGCTGTATTCTTCACCCGTGAGTTCGACACGGGCGACGCCCCGCCTTGGGGTATGGGGTCTACTTCTCGCACTTCAGTGGCTCGCGGCCCCCGTCGTCAGCGTTGCACAGACTGCCGCCGCGCCAGATGCAAAGCCGGCCGCAGATCCTGCCGCCCCACGACTCGCGGCGGCGGCGCCGCACCGGCTGCGTGTGGGCCTGGTGCTCTCGGGCGGCGGTGCACGCGGCGCCGCGCACGTCGGGGTGTTGAAAGTTCTCGAGCAGCTGCACGTGCCGATCGATGCGATCGCCGGCACCAGCATGGGCGCGGTCGTTGGCGGGCTGTACGCCAGCGGGCTCTCGGCCAGCGAAATCGAGAAGATCATGACCTCGCTCAACTGGCAGGACGCCTTTCGCGACCGTCCGCCGCGCGAGGACCTGACGCTGCGCCGCAAGCAGGAGGACGAGAGCTTCCTGGTGAAGTTCCCGCTGGGAATACGCGGCGGCAAAATCCTGCTGCCTAAGGGCCTGATCGAAGGCCAGGGACTCAACCAGACGCTGCGGCGGCTGACACTTCCCGTGGCGCGCATTACCGACTTCGATGAGTTGCCGACGCCGTTCCGGGCCGTGGCGACCGACCTTGAGAGCGGCGGCCCGGTGGTGATGGCCTCCGGCGACCTCACTACCGCAATGCGGGCGAGCCTCTCCGCGCCGGGAATCTTCGCGCCGGTCGAGCGGCAGGGACGGCTGCTGGTGGACGGGGGCATCGCCGACAACGTGCCGGTGGATATCGCGCGCGCCATGGGAGTGGACGTACTCATCGTGGTGGATGTTGGTTTCCCATTGCTGTCGCGCGCACAGCTGAGCAATGCGCCGGTGATTTCCAACCAGATGCTGGCGATCCTCATCCGGCGCAATTCCGAGCAGCAACTCGGGACGCTGACTGCGAAAGACATCCTGATCCAGCCGCAGCTGGGGGATACCTCGTCCTTCGATTTCGGGCTGGTCGGCCGCATCATCGGCATGGGCGCCACGGCGGCGCAGGGGGAGGCTGCCAAGCTGGCGGCGCTCGCCGTGAGCGATGAAGAAATGCGCCGCTATACGCTGGCGCGCGATGCGCTGCGCCAACCGCCACCGCGCATCGACTTCGTGAGGGCCGAAGCGGGCTCCGAGGTCTACTCGAGCGCCCTCGACAGTCTCTTCAAGGACCTGATCGGCAAGCCACTCGACCCCGACGCGCTCGCGCGCCAGGTGACGGCGGTCTACGGGCAGGGCGGGCTTGACACACTCGACTACCACGTCGTCGAGGATGAGAACCGCTACGGGCTCGCGCTCGATGCACGGCAAAGTTCCACCGGACCGAACTACCTGCGCTTTGGCCTCAGCCTGCAGGATGATTTCGAGGGCAATGCGACCTACGACGCGGCGGTGCGCTTCGTCATGTCAGACATCACGCCTACAAGGGGCGAGTGGGTCACAGATCTGCAGATCGGCAGCACCACCCTGGTGGCCACCGATCTGTTCGTGCCACTGGCGCAGTTCTCGGGCTGGTTCGTGGACCCGCACGCCGCCAGCGGATCCCACGACGTGATCGTTTATCCCGAGTCATCTGCCGCCTCATCGGCTGTGTCGCAGCAGCCGAACCAGACGCAGCTCGCGGAATACCGTGCCCACACGTTCAGTTACGGGAGTGATTTCGGATACCAGTTCGGCAACTGGGGCGAGATCCGCACCGGCGTGCAGCGCGAGGAAGATCATTTCGTGCTGGAGATTGGCGACCCGCAGGATCCCAACCTCCCGGTGCAGAGCTACCAGCCGTTCTCCCTGCGGGATTATTTCGTGCGCTTCTCCTACGACCGGCTCGATGACGTCAACTTCCCGCACAACGGCCAGCAGGTGGTACTGCAGTACAGCGCCAACCGCAACGCCGAAGGAGCCGCGCAGGCGTCCGACCAGCTGACGCTCAACTACATCGCGGCGCACTCCTTCGGGCGCGACACGCTGGTGTTCTCGGGCTCCGCAGGCACGACCCTCGAGAGCCGGCTGACGGACATCAATCTGCTGTTTCCGCTGGGGGGCTTCCTCAATCTTTCGGGCCTGCGCGCTGACTCCCTCACGGGGCCGGACTTCGGAATCGCGCGATTTCTTTACTACCACCAGATCGGGCGCGGCGGCCCCGGGTACTTCGACGTGCCGACCTATCTTGGCATGTCGCTCGAGGCGGGCAACGTCTGGGAGAACCGCGCGGACGCGAGCTTCAGCAACACGCGCAAGGACGCGAGTTTGTTCTTAGGGATGGACACCTTCCTCGGGCCCGTGTACCTCGCCAGCGGCTTCGATCAGCACGGTAACCAGGCTTTCTACCTGTTCCTGGGACGCACGTTCTGAAGTGATGATTTCACGCGTCCCCGGTGGGGATGATCGCGGCGGTTTCCGCCATCAGGACGATCACCCGCTGTGGGGCCCGCGTGCGGTGCACGACGCCCCTTGGCACGACGAAGCCCTCCTGAGGCTTAAGCTCAATGGAGCGCTCCTCGAGGTCGATAATGAAGCGACCCTCGAGAACGAAGAAAAACTCATCATCCCGGTCGTGCTTGTGCCAGTGGTATTCGCCCTGCAGCACTCCGAGGCGAATCACCGAATCATTCACTTTGCATAGCGTCTGGTTATACCAGCGGTCCTTGCATTGGGCCACGAGTGCGGGCACGTCGATAACACGCAGCGCCTCGAACTTCACGTCCAGATGCGTGGCGTACGGATGTTTCCCGGGCAGGCTCACCAGCTACAGTCCGCGGCTCTCGGCAAGCTTTTCGACCTTCTTGAACACCAGCGCGGGCTTATCGCCCGCCCGCGAGTACTCGTGCCGCCGGCTCATCTCAGCGAGCGCCGCGTCCCGCTCTTCGGGCGTCGCATACCAGTGCAGCCGCTGCCATTCGGGTCCCAGCAGCTTTCTGAACGGGTCGCCCACGGGCAGGCTCACGCGTACCCCGTAGGGACGCAGTTGCTCGATCGGCGTACCGCGCAGGTTTTGTGCTTGACTGATACCCATGTCCGGGAAAGCTTACGGTGCGCTGCGGTAGCCTCGCAAGGCCGGAAAAGCCTTGAGTTTACCGGTGGGGCTTGAGTCGCGCGCAGCCAGTCCCCAGACTCAAGGCCACGCGATGGAGGATGACCATGGCCCTGTTCCGCAATAAATCCATTCTGCCCGAAAAGGATAAGGCGCTCCCGGGGCGTACCACGCCCATGAAGGTGCCGGCGACGCATTTTGTGAACGGCCACCGCACCGTGCCGCCGTTCCCGGCCGGCATGCGCGAGGCGGTGTTTGGCCTGGGCTGTTTCTGGGGCGCGGAGCGTCTGTTCTGGAAGCTCCCGGGCGTGTACTCAACCATGGTCGGGTACGCTGGGGGCTTCACACCCAACCCAACCTATGAGGAGGTCTGCACCGGGCAGACCGGGCACACCGAGGTGGTGCGCGTGATCTACGATCCGCAAAAGATCGGCTACCAGGAACTGCTCAAGGCGTTCTGGGAATCCCACGATCCGACGCAGGGCATGCGCCAGGGGAACGATGTGGGCACGCAATACCGCTCGGCGATCTACGTGTCGGATGCTGCACAGCGCACTGCGGCCGAGGAATCGCGGCGCCTCTACCAGGCGCGCCTCAGCGCGGCGGGCAAGGGCACGATCACGACCGAGATCCGTGATGCACCCGCCTTCTACTACGCCGAGGAGTATCACCAGCAGTATCTGGAGAAGAATCCAGACGGCTACTGCGGCCTTGGCGGCTGCGGGGTCCCCTTCGAATCCGCGGAGTTAACCGGCGGGTAAGCAAGCCTGCGCACGGCTTCGACCCGGCTTCCCGCGGGCGATTT